>OFHA01000171.1_pt1 | contig 58246 bp, 46 predicted proteins | sample 1521891 | NCBI WGS metagenome assembly OFHA01 (sample SAMEA3504089, study PRJEB24116) | mouse gut metagenome | biome: mouse gut; feature: mouse-associated habitat; material: faeces | place: Denmark | collected 2011
TGCATGTGTTAAGCACGCCGCCAGCGTTCATCCTGAGCCAGGATCAAACTCTCATCATAAGTTCGTTCCGGCCAGTCCTGCTTCTTCCTCTTTCCCGAGGCCTCCGCTCTTATCTGGCTTTCTTTACTGTTTTAGGTCGCATCTTTTTATCGAATGCTGTTCTTCTTGAATATCCGCCATCTTCCGATGGCTTCCTGTCTGTTCCCAGACAGAAACTCTCTGAATCTTTCAAGGTTATTTCACTGTTCAGTTATCAAGGTTCCCTCTGTCATCTCCCTCAGGCGACAACTTCTATATCTTAGCACATCTTCGCCTGTCTGTCAATGACTTTTTTCATCTTTTTTTATTTTCTTTCGTCGTTTCCTGTCTGTCTTTTTCGACATCCGCTCTCGACGACGAATGTTATCTTATCACTTTTATTTCCATATGTCAACAGAATTTTCCAGAAAAAATAAAGTAAGTTTTTATTACCGTTTTTTGTCAAATTGTTTGAATTGTCAGTATTTTACTGTTATCTTCTTCCACTCATATTTTTCCTGCCGAAAATCATTCTATTATAATGTAATGGTCCCTCTCAGAAAAGAATGATTTCCATATTGACAAATCATCTGCAATATGCTTTAATATTCATATGAACAATCATTCATATGAAAGGAGGCAGCCTTATGGAACAGGTTGAAAAATATAAGTTAAAAGAACACCATCATAAACAGGAAGATTCCTGCTGCTGCGGACAGGAACACTGCGAACACAGTCATAAACAGGAGCATACTCACGAGCATGAACATCACCACGGACACACTCACGAGCATGAACATCATCATGAACATGACGGTTCCTGCTGCTGTGGACAGGAACATACTCATCAGCCGGTGCAGCATCCGGATGCCGACCATGCAAAAGGTATCCGTTTCACCTGCCTGGTAGAAAATCTGGGCTGTGCCAACTGCGCAGCCAAAATGGAGCGGCGTATCAATGAACTGCCGGAAGTAAATGCCGCTGTTCTTACTTTCGCCACAAAACAGCTTCGTGTAGCCGTTACACCGGAAGGAGCGAAAAAGGAAGACGCCCTGATTGCAAAATTTCAGGAAATCTGTGCTTCCATTGAATCTGAGGTTGTGGTGACCAGACAAAGTTCTTCCCAAAAAGGAAAAAAATCCCTTTCTGTTTCTGAGCAGGAGCTTTCAGGAAAACATCCCTTCCGTAAACAGCAGATGGATCTTATCTCTGTTATAACCGGAGCGCTTTTGTTTATTGCCGGAGAAATTCTGGAACACGCAGGTATGGAAGGGGCTCTCCTGCCTTCCGTGATTTTTGTAATTTCCTATCTTATTCTCGGCGGGCAGATTGTACTGACTGCTCTTAAGAATCTGTGCAAAGGACAGATTTTTGATGAAAACTTTTTAATGAGTCTTGCAACACTGGGTGCGTTTGCCATAGGAAATTTTCCGGAAGCGGTGGGAGTTATGCTGTTTTACCGTATTGGAGAATATTTTGAAGAGGCGGCAGTTTCACGCAGCCGTTCCCAGATTATGGAAGCCGTGGACTTACGCCCGGAAGTTGTCAGTCTTGTAATCGGAAATGATACGAAAGTAATTGACGCTGAAGAAGCCCGGCCAGGAGATATTCTGCTGGTCCGCCCTGGCGACCGCATTCCGCTGGACGGCGTTGTGCTGGAAGGAGAAAGCCGCCTGGATACCTCTCCCATTACCGGAGAACCGGTTCCGGTCAAAGCCGGTGTGGGGGATGCTGTTACCTCCGGCTGCATCAACACTTCCGGTCAGTTAAAAATTCAGGTGGAAAAATCACTGGAACATTCCATGGTTACCAGAATCCTGGACTCTGTGGAAAATGCTGCTGCCAGTAAACCTGAAATTGACCGGTTTATTACCAGATTTTCCAGAATTTATACTCCTTTTGTGGTGATTGCGGCACTGGCTACGGCAGTCATTCCCTCTCTCATTACCGGAGACTGGAACCACTGGATTTACACCGCACTGACATTTCTTGTTATAAGCTGTCCCTGTGCCCTTGTTTTAAGCGTGCCTCTGGCATTCTTTTCCGGCATTGGCGCCGGCTCCAGACAGGGAATCTTATTCAAAGGCGGTGTGGCTATTGAAGCTCTGAACCATATTTCCACGGTTATTATGGATAAAACCGGCACCGTCACAAAAGGAAATTTCGTGGTGCAGAAGATCATCCCTTTCCAGAACTATTCTGAAGAAGAAGTGCTGCAACTCTGCGCCAGCCTGGAGCAGCATTCCACCCACCCCATCGGTGTAAGCATTACTGCTGCCGCCCGTGAAAAAAACCTCCTGCCTGAAGAGGCTGTTTCCCTGAAAGAACTGGCAGGCCACGGAATTCAGGCCACACTGTCCTCCGGAGAGGTTCTGGCAGGCAACCGGAAGCTGATGGAAAAATTCCATGTGGATCTGTCCGAATGCACACAGGCTGTATATGGAACCGAAGTCTTTCTTGCAGTCCGGGGAGTTCTGGCCGGATACCTGGTGATTTCCGATACCATCAAGCCGGAATCTGCCAGAGCAGTTGCCGATCTGAAACGCCTCCATATCAAAACTGCCATGCTGACAGGAGATGCCCTGGAAAGCGCCCTGGAAGTTGCCGGCAAAACCGGCATAGAGCAGGTACATGCGCGGCTGCTTCCGGAAAATAAACTGGAAAAACTGCAGGAAATCCGTAAGGCAAACGGTTCCGTCATGTTTGTGGGAGACGGGATCAACGATGCCCCTGTTCTGGCAGGAGCCGATGTGGGAGCCGCCATGGGAAGCGGTGCAGACGCAGCCATTGAAGCTGCAGACGTGGTATTTATGACTTCTGACATGGGAGCTGTGCCCAATTCCATCTCCATAGCAAGAACCACGACCCGGATTGCCTGGCAGAATGTAGTCTTTGCTCTGGCAGTCAAGGCGCTGGTTATGGTTCTCGGCCTTGCCGGATATGCCTCCATGTGGATGGCAGTATTTGCAGACAGCGGCGTGGCCATGCTCTGTGTCCTGAATTCCATTCGTATCCTGTATCAGAAGAACAAAGCGGGCAAGCCCACTTCAGCTCCCCTGACCCATCACTCATGATGGGCCTGGACGGTTTGCTGCGCCGGGTGCGGTCACGCAGTGACATCTTCTATTCGCACGAGTGTGCATATTATTTTTCTTCTATAGAAAGACACTTTCACGCTTTAGCGTGACAAGGTCTTTCCTTATAGAAGAAAAAAGCGGGCAGCCTTTTGCTTTATTCAGCTTTTGCCAGTTTTATCACCCGGCTGGTACCGAGACGTGCGGCTCCCAGACGGATATATTCTTCCGCATCTTCAAAAGAAGCAATTCCTCCTGCCGCCTTTATCTTTACTTCCGGGCCGATATGCTCCCTGAAAAGTTTTATGTCAGCAAAAGTAGCCCCTGCTGTGGAAAACCCTGTGGAAGTTTTGATAAAATCTGCTCCTGCACTGGTTACGGTTTCACACAGTTTCTGTTTCTCTTCTTCTGTCAGCAGACAGGTTTCCACTATTACTTTCAGAATTTTCCCCTGACAGGCTTTTTTCAGAATTCGAATTTCCTCTTCCACCAGATCAAACCGCCCGTCTTTTACCCAGCCCAGATTGATGACCATATCAAGTTCACCGGCTCCGTTGGCAACGGCGTCTCTGATTTCAAATTCTTTTACAGCCGTGGTATTATAACCATTGGGAAAACCAATGACGGTGCAGACTTCCATTCTGTCTCCCAGATATTCCCGCGCCTGCTTCACATAAGAAGGCGGAATGCAGACGGAAGCAGTGCCATATTTCAATGCGTCCTCACAAATCTGCTGAATTTCCTGCCAGGTGGCTGTCTGATTTAACAATGTATGATCTGTTTTTGCATAAATTTCTGTTCTGTCCATTTCTTTCCTCCTGTATCTCTTACCCTGATTTCCAGACAAATGGGTGAAATCCCCTTATCTTTCCCTGCCTTTCCTCTCTCCGGCTTCCGGTCTACATCTGCCGGATGGCTTCGCCAATGGTTCCTGCCCCGATGATTTTTATTCCTTTGGTATCTGTCAGCCCCGGAATGGACACTTTGGGCAGGATACATGTCTTAAATCCCAGTTTCCGTGCTTCCGTCACCCGCTGCTGGGCCATCTGGACCGCACGCACCTCGCCGCTTAATCCCACTTCCCCAAAGCAGATAATTTTCTCATCTATTGCCTTGTCCCGGAAACTGGAAGCCAGAGCCATCACAATTCCCAGATCTATGGCCGGTTCATTCATTCGTATGCCTCCTGCAATATTCACATAAGCGTCACAGGCAGACAGAGACATCCCCGCCCGCTTCTCTAACACCGCCATCAGAAGGTTTACCCGGTTTAAATCCGTTCCGGCTGCTGTCCTCCTTGGAATTCCGAAATTGCTGTGACACACCAATGCCTGGATTTCCACCAGTATGGGCCTTGTACCCTCCATGGAACAGGCAACCACAGATCCGGAGGCTCCCTGCGGCTTGCCGTTCAGCATAAACTCCGATGGATTTTTCACCTCTGCAAGCCCTTCTTCCCGCATTTCAAATACGCCGATTTCATTGGTAGAACCAAATCTGTTCTTGACCCCCCGCAGAATCCGGTAGGAAGCATGACGGTCTCCCTCAAAATAAAGTACCGTATCCACCATATGCTCCAGTACTCTGGGGCCTGCCACTACCCCTTCTTTCGTTACATGGCCTACAATAAAAATCGTTATCTCCATGCCTTTTGCAATCTGCAAAAGCCTTCCGGTGGTCTCCCGGACCTGAGACACGCTTCCTGGGGCAGCGCTGATTTCCTCACTGTATATGGTCTGAATGGAATCAATAATCACCACCTGGGGTTTCTGGCGCTCCACCACCTGTTCAATCCGCTCCATGCCTGTTTCACAGAACAGCTGCAGGTTATCTGAAAACTGCCCGATCCTCTGGGCCCGCATTTTAATCTGCTGCAGAGATTCCTCTCCGGAAATATACAGCACTTCTAAAGTTTCTGCCAGATTCCTGCATACCTGCAGCAAAAGAGTGGATTTTCCAATCCCTGGGTCTCCGCCCACCAGCACCAGGGAACCAGGCACGATTCCGCCGCCCAGCACCCGGTCCAGTTCTCCAAACCCTGTCTGCATCCGGGTTCCGGACTGTATATCGATTTCTGATATTCTGGCGGTTTTCAGCTCTTCTTTTCCTCCCGGAGCGCTTTTTATTTTTCCTGCGGCTTTTTTCTCCAGAGCTTCCTCCACAAAGGTATTCCACTCCCGGCAGCCCGGACACTGCCCCATCCATTTAGAAGACTCATATCCGCAGGACTGACAGAAATACACCGTAACCTTTTTTCCCTTTGCCATGTTTTATCCTCTTCCTGTATATGATACAGGGCATTCCGAAAGCCTGCTGAGCTGACTTACGGAATGCCCTTACTGTCTGTATGTTATCCAACTTTTTCAATCTGAACAGCAACCGGAGTGTCTTCATTCAATTCCACGCTGAGACTTAATTTTCCACCCAGATTCGTCTTCATATGGCCTGCATTCACGCCATCCACCACCACTTCATATTCTGCCTGTTCTTCCAGCTCCAGGGTAATCTGTGCGTCTTCTGCTCCTTCTACCTGGAACGCAACGCCGCTGTCTGTTACCTGAAGCTGACTCACTGTGGTCCCCGGTACAGATTCGTACACGAACATGCCGTTTCGCTCCAGCTTGGTGATTTCCTGAAAAGTCTTTACCTTATACAGGTCCCCGCCAAACTCAAAATTATCTGCTTTTGCTTTGGAAGCCAGTCTGTAATTCCCAAAACTTAAAGTTCCATTGTTTTCTGTACGAATCAGTTCTTCTACTACAGCCATTTTTTTATCCTCCTGTTGAAATTGTCTGCTTTCCTGACACCATTAATTATATAATAAATCCTCTGGTTTTGCCAGCAATATTTTACTTACTTTTGCAGCAGTAACCTTTCCCCTCCGGCTGAACTGTTATTTATTTCTGACAGTAAAGGTAATTTCCTTTTTGTGCATGGCGGCTTCCACCGTATCTTTGGCCTTTACCCTGCCGGAAAGGATTTCCTCCGCCAGTCCGTCTTCTATTTTGTTCTGAATCATCCTGCGCAGAGGCCGCGCGCCATATTTCGGCTCATAGGCTGTGTCCACAATATGGCTTTTTACCGTTCCGGTAATATGAAGCTCAATTCCCATCTGGGTTTTGCAGCGCTCAATCAGGGTTTTGGTCATCAGAGTTACAATTTTCTTCATATCTTCTTTGGTCAGAGCATGGAACACAATGGTCTCGTCAATACGATTCAGAAATTCCGGCCGGAAAATTCTGCGCACTTCCTCCATTACGCTGTCTTTCATCCGGTCATAATTGTGCTTTGCATCCTCCACAGAAGCAAATCCCAGTGCTTTCGGTTCAATGATGGACTGGGCCCCCGCATTGGACGTCATAATAATAATGGTATTTTTAAAATCTGTCTTTCTGCCCTGGGCGTCGGTAATGTGACCGTCATCCAGCACCTGCAGCAGGATATTGAATACATCCGGATGGGCTTTTTCAATTTCATCAAAAAGGATGACAGAATAGGGATTCCGTCTTACTTTCTCACTCAGCTGTCCGCCCTCGTCATACCCCACATATCCTGGGGGAGAACCAATCATTTTGGATACGCTGTGTTTTTCCATATATTCCGACATGTCCACCCGCACCATGGCAGATTCGCTGCCGAACATGGCTTCTGCAAGGGCTTTGGAAATCTCTGTTTTGCCCACGCCAGTGGGCCCCAGAAACAGGAAAGAGCCAATGGGACGGTTGGGGTCTTTTAAGCCTACTCTGCCCCGGCGCACTGCCTTTGCCACAGCAGACACCGCCTCTTCCTGACCAATCACCCGTTTGTGCAGTACGGATTCCAGTTTCCGCAGTCGGGCAGATTCTTCCTCAGCCAGCCGCTTTACGGGAATTTTCGTCCACTGGGACACTACTTCGGCAATTTCGTTTTCCCCTACTTCCGCTCTTTTACGTTTCATGGATTTTTTTGCTTTTTTCTGCAGTTTCTCATACTCTGCCTGCAGGGCTTCCTTCTCTTTGCGCAGCTCTGAGGCTTCCTGAAGTTCCATTTTCTGAATGGCTTCTTCCATTTCCTCCGTAACCCGGTTGATTTCTATACGGATATCCTGCAGATTTGTGGAGGTTTTCACTCCTTCCAGACGCACCTTTGCCGCCGCCTCATCCATCAGATCTATGGCCTTATCCGGCAGAAAACGGTCGGAAACATACCGGTCGGAAAGTTTTGCCGCCGCCTCCAGCCCCTCGTCGGTAATGACCACCTGATGATGCTTTTCATAAAATCTGCGCAGCCCTTTCAGTATTTCCAGCGTCTGCTCTATGTCCGGTTCTTCCACCATAACCGGCTGGAACCGCCGCTCCAGCGCTGCGTCCCGTTCAATATATTTCCGGTACTCTTCCACAGTTGTTGCACCAATCATCTGAAACTCTCCCCGTGCAAGATGAGGTTTCAGAATGTTGGAGGCATCCATGGCTCCCTCTGCGCCTCCGGCGCCGATAATGGTGTGCAGTTCATCCATAAACAGCAGGATATTTCCGGCTCCCACCACTTCCCGTATTACCTTTTTAATCCGCTCTTCAAATTCTCCCCGGTATTTGGAGCCGGCAATCATACTGGAAAGATCCAGCGTAATCACTCGTTTTCCGGCTACGGATTCCGGTACAAGTCCCAGGGAAATCTGCTGGGCCAGCCCTTCCGCAATGGCAGTCTTGCCCACCCCCGGCTCTCCAATGAGACAGGGATTATTTTTACCTCGTCTGCTTAAAATCTGAATCACACGGCGTATTTCTTCTTCCCTTCCAATGACCGGATCCAGCTTACCTTCCACAGCCATTCTGGTCAGATCTCTGGAATACTGATCCAGAACCGGCGTGGCTTCCAGGCTGCGTTTTCTTCCTTTGGCAGATTTCAGTTCTTCTCTGGAAAAACTGCCTTCTTCTCCCATGGCCACCAGTAAATCAATATAAAGTTTCTGCAAATTAACGCCCATGGTGTTCAAAAGGCGCACTGCGGCAGATTCATTTTCTTTGATAATTGCCAGCAACAGGTGCTCGGTACCTGTCTCACTGCTGTTAAAGTGGCCTGCTTCCTTCTCTGCTGTATCCAGTATTTTCTGGGTTCTGGGAGTATAGCCGTCCCCGTCCAGCAAAGCAGTCCCCTCTCCCGGGGCAATCAGTTCTTCAATCAAATCCAGCAGTTTTTTCTCCTCAAGATGGTTATCTGCCAGAACTTTTGCTGCCACTCCGGTTCCCTCCTGAAGCAGTCCTGCCAGTATGTGTTCCGTACCCACATAATTATGCTGCAGCTTTTTGGACAGCCTGGCTGCCAGTTCCAGAACTTTTCCTGCCTGGGACGTATATTTTTTATGCATTCGCTCCTCCTGTCAACACAGCAAAAGCTGCGTTCCGTTAAAATTCATATTCATCCAGTATCGCATCTGTCAGCTGATGTATTTCTTCTCTGGAAATATTTTTACAGACTGCCTTTGCCAGGATTACCTGCAGGGTTTCCTGCAGTTCCCGCACTGCCTGGCTTTTATCTTCCTCCAGAAAAATAACAGCGCCATTTCTCCGGTCCAGGCGGATAAATCCCTCCTGTCGTAATACATGATATGCTTTATTTACGGTATGCATGTTAATTCCGATGCTTTCTGCAAGCCGACGTACTGAGGGCAGGGACTCCCCTTCCTGATACTGATTTGTGGCTATTCCCTGCACAATCTGGTTGCGCAGCTGCATGTAGATGGCCTCATCACTGTTAAAATCAATTTCTATATACATGTATACACCTGTCTTTTATAAATCTTCCAGATCAATCACTTCAAAATCATCCTCTAATTCCAGATTCTTCCGCACATCTGTCATTACAGGCTTATCCGGTCCCTTCGGTGCTTCTGGTTTTCTTTTGGTTTCCATCATTCTGGGCGGCTCCAGTTTTTTGGGCGGCTCCACCTTTCTGGGCGGCTCAATTTTTCTGGGGATTTCCAGTTTCCGATGAATGTCCGGCTGACGGACAGACTCCGCTCCCCTGGGTGCTCCTTTCCCTGCCGGCAGTTCTGATTTTATTACAGGTTCCGGATTTCCTGGTATTTTCCCGCTTCCGGAAGGCTCCGGCTTTTTCACAGGTTCCGGCTTCCTGATGGGTCTGGTCTCCTGGCTCAGTTTCTTTCCCTGCCTGGATTTGGGCCTTTCTTCTTCCTCTTCGTAATCCTCCTCATTGTCTTCGGATTTCCGTCTGCTCAGAAGAAATTTACGCTGTCTGGGAGGGAATTCTTCTTCCTCTTCATATTCCTCCTCATCGTCTCCCCTTCCACGGAGTATCAGATTTACAATCACCACAAGCAGCACTGCGATGACAAAAACCATAATGGCTGTATTTCTTGTGGCGCTTTCTTTTTTCTCATTAAACTGTTCTTCCAGATCTTTATAGGCGCTCTGCAGTCCCTGCAGCTCCACACTGTCTGTTCCGCTTTCCGATTCCTGAGGGGTTTCCGGGGCTGCAGCAGCCTGCACATGGCGCTGGAAAGAATTTTCCGCCGCATCGTACTGATACCATCCCACATTTCCATGGCTGCTGGCAGCATACACCAGAGAAAATTCCGGCAGTTCCTGAACCGGAGCAGCCGTTTCTCCTTCCGGAACTGCAGCCTCTCCTTCGGGATTTTCCGCCGGAGCCGCTGCTGCGGGCGCTGCGGCAGCATTTACAAACACCGGCACATTTTCATAGCCTGCCAGCGTTCCTGCAGCCTGTGTATATTCTGCTGAAAGTCCCGGCTCTGCCGGCGGATTTAACAGAATCAGATAATTTTCTCCCATCTCCACTTTCCGGAAAGGGTACACTGCTCCGCTGGCTTCTTCAAATACCGCAAGGGTATTCTTAACCTCCGTACTGGGGGTGGTAAGATAAACCAGCATCAGAGGCGCTTTGTCAAAAAGCAGGCCTTCTGCCTGCTGACCGTTGCAGGTAGTAGTGGTTTTTGTGAAATCCTGCGGTATCACATCTTCCGGAATAGATGCTGCCAGATTAAAAGAATGGCCGTTCAGGGTAATTCCCTGTGGATTTTCCGTGGTATTCTCCGGTGTGGGGTTTTCCGTCTCTCCCTCCGGATTATCCGTCTGGGTTTCTCCTGCCCCGCCTCTGGTCACCACAATTTTATAAGTAGCAGTGGTGCCGTTTTCTGCTTTTACTGTGATACTTATGGTATTCTGTCCTGGTTTTAAATCTGTATGCCCGGTGATGGATTCTATGGTTGCTTTTTCATTGGAAGGTTTTGCATCCACTGAAATACTGGTAACGTCCTCTCCCACGGCTGCCGTATAATTTGTCTCAGAATACTGAAAGGCCGGAGACAGCGTGCCTGGCGAAATTTTCAGTGAGGCAAGACTGTTATCTTCCGATTTGGTCCCGTCTGCCGGGTCATCCGCAGTTCCGTTGCTGTTCTGCTGCCCGTTTCCTGCCCCTGTGCCGTTGTTTACCGTCAGTTTCGTTCCGCCGGCTGTAAGTTCTCCGTATTCTACGGTTCCGTCGCTGACATTAACCCCGTTGGAGCCGCTGACTGTCACTGCTGCAACTCCGGCGGCCGTAGCCTTCAGGGTAATGGACGCCGTATTGGCCGATACGCCCACATAGCCTCCTTCTCCGCCTGAATAGGAAGATTCACTGCAGCTTACAAAAGACAGTTTTCCGCTGTCGTAATTAAACCCCAGTTTCGCAATTGCTTTCTCTCCGTCTGGGCCGGCTGCCCAGGCGGTTACCGTTACCTGATCTCCCACATTTAACGTGGAGGAGGATACGGAAATTGTCACTGTACCTGCCGCATGAACCCTGACGGGCCAGAACAGACCGGTGAGCAGCATAAGGGATAATAAAATACCTGTTATCTGTTTCGTTCTTCTCATATAACACACCTTTCTTCTGTTTTATCATTCATATCTCTTATATTTTTACATAATCTCCCATGATTAACATTACCATTATAATTTTCTCCATCCCGTATTGTCAAGTTTGAACATTAAGAATTCACGAAAGTTTCCGATAAATGTATTACAGACAGAATTTATTATATGATTTTTTCGTAAAGGAAGGTGCTTTTCATGATATATCATATGACGCGGATGCTGGATTCCATGGAAAATGCCATGAAGCTGCAGATGCAGGCAAAGGCTGAACAGAGAGCTGAGAAAGCAAAACAGGAAGAAGAAGCATTTCGTGAGAAACTTATGCGTTCCGCCTCCTGTAAAATGGAACTTGACGCCAGTGCTTCCACGGTAAAGGGAATGGAAGACGCTGTGCGCAGGGATCAGCTTGCAATCATGATTATGGCAGGACTGTAAGCTCACTGCTTACCTCCTGCTTCCCCCTTTTCTCTCCACAGCTTTTCCAGCTTTTTCAGACCCACATCTGCACTCAGTGCTATCACCATACTTAATATGGTTCCCCATACAATTTTGTACACATTCATGGTACGCAGTCCCGAAAATAATACGGTACCAAGGCCGCCTGCATTGATAGTGGCGGCAATTGTGGCAATTCCCGTAGTGGATATCACCGCAAGGCGGATACCGGTCAGAATGGAAGGCATGGCCAGCGGAATCTGTATCATGCGTGCCAGCTGCCACCGGCTCATTCCCATTCCGTACCCGGCTTCCAGTACCGTGGCGTCAATATTCCAGATTCCCGCCAGAATATTCCGTATCAGCAGATACTGGTTATATACCACCAGTACAAGAACTGCTGTCCGGTTCCCCAGCCCGAACAGCGGGATCAGAATTGCAAACAGCGCCAGGCTGGGGATGGAATAAACAGCGCTGAATATCTGAACCACCAGATTGGAAACCCATTTCCGCCTTAAAATCAGACATGAAAGAAAGGAAGCCAGTATCAGGGAAAAAAACAGCGTGATAAACACAAGGTACAGATGTTCCATAAATGCTTTTCCGAACAAATCCAGATGTTCCACAAAATACCGTATCATACGTTCTCACCTTTCCCCATATCTGCTGTCCGCAGCAGTTCTTCCACAAATTCATCTGCCGGATGGGCCTGAATCTCCTGCGGTGAAGCAAACTGCAGAATTTTCCCCTGATTCATCACGAGCACTTTTGTTCCAAGTTTCCATGCCTCCCGGATATCATGGGTGACAAAGAGGTATGTTCTCCCTGACTGTTCCTGAATCTTTTTCAGTTCCGTCTGAAGTATTTCACGGTTGATGGCGTCAATGGCTCCGAAAGGCTCATCCAACAGCATAAGGGGCGGATCTGCAATCAGAGCCCTTGCAATGCCCACTCTCTGCTGCTGCCCGCCGGACAGCTGAGCCGGATAGCGGTTTCGGTACTCTTCCGGCTCCAGAGCCACCAGACGCAGCATTTCGTCCACCTTCTGCTCCGTTTTCTTTTTTTCCCATTTCAGGATTTTCGGAATGGTGGAAATATTTTCTTTTACGGTCATATGGGGGAATAATCCCACCTGCTGAATCACATAGCCAGTCTTTCTTCTCAGCAGCACCGGACTCTGCTCCCGTATATTTTCTCCGAACAGTAAAATGTCTCCTCTGTCCGGCTCACAGAGCCGGTTGAGCATTTTAATCAGCGTGGTTTTTCCGCATCCGGACGAGCCAAGCACCGTCACAAATTCTCCTTCTGCTATACGGATATTCACATCGTCCAGCGCAGGACCGGTCATACCCGGAAACTGTTTTTCCACATGTATCAGCTCTACTGCGATTTTTCTGTCTTTATTTTTTGATGCTTTCGTAGAATTCTCTCGCAACATCTGCGTACTCCTCTTTGTCGATTTCAACTTTTGCATTTAACCCGGTAATATTCTCTGTGGTAAATTCCGCGCTGATTTTATTGAGAATGTCAGCAATATCCGGATGTTCTTCCAATACGTCGTTACGGACAACAGGAGCCAGATTATAAGGGGGCCATACATGTTTGTCATCCTCCAGCAGCGTAAACTGTTCTTCCACCAGCCTGCCTTCTGTGGTATAAACGGGGGCCACATCGGCTTCATCATTTTCCAGAACCTGATATTTTAAGGCATTGCTGTAAATATTGCTGGATTTCCACTCAAAGGGCCCGTACACTGCTTCCAATGCCGGAATTCCGTCCGAACGCTCATCAAATTCCCCCTGAGAAGCAAACCTCAGTTCTCCTGCATGTTGCTGTAAATCAGAAATAGTGGAAATTCCATATTTTTCCGCCGCTTCCGTGCGGATGGCAAGGCCCTGCCCGTCATTTGCCGCTGAATATTCCAGCCAGGTAAGCTGATACTGTTTGTCATAGGCTTCCTTTACCGTGTCATACACTTCCTGCTCGTCTGTGAGAGGATCCATGCCCAGCACTGTCAGCAGCCCTGTTCCCGTGTACTCCGGATATATATCAATTTCATCACTGGTAATGGAGGCATGTATCACAGAAGATGAAATATTGAACTTCCGTTCTACTTTATATCCTGCATCCTCCAGAGCCAGTGCATAGATTTCCGTTACGATTTCATTTTCGGTAAGGTCTTTGGAGGCAATTCGAATCAGTTTGTCAGAATCACCGGAAGAACCGCATCCGGCCAGAACCCCGGCTCCCAAAATACCTGCCAGCAGCGCCATACCTGCTTTTTTCATAATCTTCTTCATTATCTTCCTCCTGTTGTAAATGTTCAGTTGCAGAGATATCTTGTCTGATATCGGTAAATACGGTCCAGTACATAACCTGTAAGCAGAGATAAAACTGCCACGGAAACCCCTCCGATGTACAGAAGGTCCATCCGCATCAGTCCCAGCCCTGTAAAAATAATATCGCCCAGTCCTCCGGCTCCGATATAAGAAGCCAGAGTGGCGCTTGCAATCACTTCCACCGCCGCTGTCCGGATTCCCGCATACATGACAGGAAAAGCCAGCGGCAGCCTGACACAAAAAAAGCACCTTGTCCGGCTCATTCCCATGGCTTCTGCCGCCTCCAGAATTTCCTCCGGCAGGGACCGGAATCCCTGTACGGTATTCATCAGAATGGGCGGAACAGCCAGAATAGTCAGTGCAGTCACCGCAGGTTTTATCCCGGTTCCCATAACCGGAATGCACAGCAGCAGCACTGCAAGGCCGGGCATAATCCTGAGAACCCCGAAAAAACGTTCCAGAAAAAGCTGCAGTTTTTCATAATGAGAACACAGAATTCCCAGCGGAACTGCAAGTAAAATGGCAAGCAGCACCACACCTGCACTGATTCCCATATGCTCCAGCAAAAGGTGCAGAAATTCTGCTCCGTTTGCAGAAAAGTATTCCATTATCTTATCCATATATGCCTCCCTGCTTATCATATCCTTTTTCTGACTTCCCATTCCTGTTTTCTGTTACAGTACCAGTTTTTCAAAATGCTCCACCAGTTCCTGAATGCACCCGTCTGCAAAAGGATTTTTCAGTCCGGCTTCTTCCAACATGGGCACATAGAATTTCCGTGCTGATATCCTGCACAAAGCCAGATAACTTTCCCAGGCTTCTTTGTAATTCAGGTCCATTTTCATTTTATACTGGAGGGCGCAGACCGTGGACAGACAGTAATCAATGTAATAAAACGGATTCTGAAAAATATGGCCCTGCCTCTGCCACCATCCTCCGTTTCCGAAAAACGGATCGTCTTCATAGTTCATATGGGGGCGGTATTCCTGCTCCAGCTTTTTCCATACATCTTTGCGTTCCGCCGGAGTCAGTTCCGGATGCTCATAGACAATATGCTGGAACTCGTCCACCATACAGCCATAGGGCACAAAACAGATTCCGTCTTCCAGATGCATAAGGCGATAATCCTCTGCCCGGCTGCCAAAAAACTGCTCCATCCATTTTTCCGTAAAATATTCCATGGCCATGGAATGGATTTCTGCTGTCTCCATGGTAATATCCAGATATTCCTGAATCTCTTCTTTCCGTACCAGATAGCCCTGAAACGCATGTCCGCATTCATGGGTAATCACATCCACATCCCCGCTGGTTCCGTTGAAATTGGCAAAAATAAAGGGAGATTCAAATTCCGGAAGGTAATCCATATAACCGCCCTGCACTTTGTTTTTTCTGCCAAGCACATCCAGCAGTTCATTTTCCATCATAAAATCAAAAAATTCTCTGGTCTCAGGAGACAGTTCCCGGTACATTTCCTGCCCTTTGGCCAGAATTTCCTCCGGAGTGCCTTCCGGTTCAGGATTCCCGTCTGCGAAAAACATATTATTATCAATATAAGAAAGTTTTTCAAGTCCCAGGCGTTTCCGTCTGTTTTCATGGATTTTCGTGGCCAGAGGCACAATGTATTCCTTTACCTGCCTGCGGAAATTTTCCACCTCTTTTTGGCCATAGCTGTTCCGGTGCATCCTGCAGTAACCCAGGGGAATATAATTCTCATAGCCTAACTGTCTGGCCTGTTCTGTGCGGTTCTTTACCATCTCATCATAAATATTGTCAATTTCTCCGGTTATGCTCATAAAATAATCGCTGACGGCTTTCCATGCCTGTCTTCTGACATCCCGATTGGTATCTGACATAAATTTCCCCATTCGGGACAAATTGCAGATTTCTCCGTTAAAGGATATTTCCGCTGAGGCAATCAGTTTGGAATATCTGCTGGCCAATGCATTCTCCTCCTGCATCAGCGGAATCAGTTTTTCGTCCATGGCCTTAAAATCCAGCTCCATATTTTTAAAAGCCACCGACCCGATTTTTTCTTCCAGGTAAGACCTGTATGGGGATTCCCACAATACTTTGTGATACTCGTTATCCAGATTTTCCAGCACGGGTCTTACCTCGTCGTAAAATTTCTGTTCTTTCTCATAGTATTCATCGGCTGTATTAATATCATGACGAATGATGGCCAGAGTCCTGCAGGTTCTGATGTGGTCATTCAGTTTATAATATTCTCTGTGGATTTCGAACTGTTCTTCTCCTCCGGGCGCTTCTTTCTGGCGCTGTGTCAGGGAATGCATGGCTGCTTCTGTCTCTTCTCTGTCCAGTCTCTGATATGGCATTTCTGAAAATTTCATGATTATCCTCCGTTCTGTTATTTAATATCTCTCGATATTATACCATATTTTTCCTGCCAGTATATGACTAAATTCAGCTTTTCTTCATCTCTTCCAGCAATTTCCAGATGTTGCAGCCAATCATATCAACCAGCTCTGTTTCATCGGCCGGCATCCTCTTTGCTCTTTGAATTGCTTTATCCACAAAAGGCATATAATTTTTTACGAAATGTATTCCACTTTTTCCGTGGCAGGCTTTCTCAGAGACTTCTTTGCTCACAAATGTATGATTCAGAGATACTTTTGGATTTTCTTTTATCAGATCCAGTTTATCACCATATTCTTTTTCTACATCTGATAAATGCAAAAGCAGCCAAAATTCAAAACAGGGATTGGCAATAAAGCATTTAAAGCCCCTTTTTTTACAATATTTAATGCATTCCATCATATTTACTTTGGAATGTGCATCCTTATCTCTGTCAATCAAAATACAAAACTCATCCAGTTTGCTGTTATATTTACTCAGATATTTCCTGTAGTTAATATTATAACCCAGCTTCATTAAATCCGTCACAAAAGAATTACGCTTTTTTTTCGGAATATCTTCCGGATTATCTAAATATTTTCTGATAAAATCAATTCCATATGCATTTACAAATTCTTCCGGTATTTCTTCAATCAGATGTTCTCTTCCCAGTTCTCGCAAACTTATATATTCTTCCAGTAATTCTACTACCTGTTTCGGTGCACTGCCTGTATCCCTGCTGCTCCTTCGCAATACTTCCACATCAATTTTCGCATTCATCCCCAGCTCTGCTCTGTGTTCAGAAATACCATTGAAATATTCCTTTTCCGTCGCATTTCCTTCCACAGACAGAAAAAATATTTTCTCTATATCAACCTTTTCCTCTTCCTTCTCACGTTCAAAGATACCGGAAGACAATCGGTATTTATTCTTCATACATTTCCTCCAAATCCAAAAATTCTTTGTGAAATACAGGAACTGCACCATATCTTCCCACCAAATATTCCCGGTCAATTTTTTTATCAAACCTTGCCCGGAATTTATTCAGAGAATAAATTCCGGAACTATGATCCTCCTGCCTTTCCACAAACCAGATTTCATCCTGCCGCATCAGATCCAGATCCAGCAGATTCGTATCATGGGTAGTTGCGATCATCTGCTTTTTCTCTGTAACCGTCAGAGTGTAAAACATTTCCAGAAACCGTTTTGTTATGTTTGTATGAAGACTCCTGTCTATCTCATCAATCAAAATCACACAGTCATCGCCACTTTCATAAAACAGGGGAATCAGATCAAACAGACGCTTCGTTCCATCCGACTCATCCGCATATTCGAATAAATCCTCCATATTTCCATGATTCAGAAGCATTTTATTATAAACAATATTTCCATTTTCATCTTTACGCAACACATACATTTTCTGATTCATATTAAACATCACAGGATGCCTGCTTACTTTGCATGATATATCCGACTTAATCTTTTCCAACCTCTCTTTGGGTAATTTTTCCAGTATCTTATCAAAATCCATTTCCTGCTGCTGCCCTTCTACTGACTCTATTCCTGTATCAAAATATGACAGCAAACCTGCAAAAATTTCTTTCGTATCCTCATCTGAAATAACGTCATTCAGACCACCATATTTCGTTCCGGGAAACAAAATTATCATATTTCGGAACCACTTATACACATCTGCAATTTCTGCAAATATTCCCTTCTGTTCATTTCCCCGTTCAGCTATATCACTCAAAATTGTCTTTTTTCTGAAAGTATCAGAAATATTCCAGCCAAAATCCTCCAGGTAAATTTTTAAACGTATATTTTCTTCTGTACGTTTCTGCACAACTTCTGTACTGACATGGCTTTTACCATCTTCCTCCACTTCACGGTTGTAAAGATAGATTTCTTTTCCGCTTCCTTCCATTCTTACAAGCCATTCCGATATAATTTCTTCTCTCTCATAAGAAACCGCCAGTCCATAAGAATATTCTTTTCCATTCGTCAGAATTCTGTATTCAAACACCCCTGGCCGGCAATATGTTTCATTCCTGATCCGAAAATGTTGTTTTCTCAAATCCACTTTCTCAAGCCCGTTAAGAATAATTTTTCTTGAAAAATGTACTGCTTTTATCAAATTGCTTTTTCCACTGGCATTTGCACCATAAATCAGAGCACTCTTTAAAATCTTCTTATTGCCATTCAGAATTATATGATCTTTATGTCTGGTCACTCTGCCTGCCAGCAATGAAATAGTCTGCGTATCGCAAAATGACCTGTAATTACTTACAGAAAATCCTATCAACATATAAACACCTGCTTTCTAATCAGATTATTTTTATTATATTGTGATTTTATCACGTTGTCAATTTACATATTTCTGTTTTATTTCTATATTTTCATTGTAAAATGTGCTTTTTTCTCCTATTTGCTTTTTTACTTTTAATTTCTGTAACTGAAACATAAAAAATAAAGCAGGATCTCATATCTGAAAAACAAAAAACCAGGTGACAGAATTATAATTCCCATCTCCTGGTCTTTCATTTCATGGTTTCGGCAAAATGCCTGATTCCGTAAAAATTCTATGTTTCCATGTCTTCGTCCGCTTCTTCAGAAGTACATGTTTTCATCACATAACAGGCCCGGCCATTTTCTTTCGCCCTGTACAGCATATGATCTGTTTCTGCCAGTATATGGGCCACATTCCGGGGAAATGCAAACTGACAGGCGCCGATACTGCAGCTCACCTTTTTATTCGGCAGTATACCGGAAATCGCCTTCAGAAACTGTTCCAGCCGCCGGTCCATCTCCTCACAGGTCATGGAACTCTCGATGATAACAGCAAATTCATCTCCGCCGATTCTTCCCACAGTTCCATGTTCTTCAAAGGTATTCTGAAGCTCTCCCGCAATTTTTCTTAAAACCCGATCCCCGGCAGAATGTCCCAGAGTATCATTGATTTCCTTAAAATAATCCACATCCACAAACAGAAACCAGCCCGTTCTTTCCTGTGCCGCACCGACATCTTTCTGCGCTTTCTCACAATGGTAAAGAAACATTCTTCTTCCCATTACACCGGTCAGTCCGTCCATCTCTCCCTGATACTCTTTGTAAGACATGTATTTGTAAATGGAAATCAGCAGGATAACCGAAATCATATTCAGCGCCAGAGAAGCCACCAGAAACTGTATCTGCAAATGGAACAACTCAGATGAAATCCGGTCAGATACCACTATCCCATGCTGTTCCAGCATATAGGATTCTCTCTGTGAAAAATAAACTGCCGCGGAAACAGCCATACACAGCAGAAAGCATTCAAACCCGGCAAAAAATATGTTCATTTTTCTGGAAGCATAAGGATTATTTCCTGACTGATCAATACACTGTCTGACTTTCTGAACAGTATCTTTCTGATAAAAACCCCACAGCGCTTCCACCACAATAACACAGACTGCCGCAAAAAAAGCATCGTCCCAGTCATAATGAAAGGCACTGGTGTAATGATACCCAAGTTCCGGAAATAAAAATCCCATGGCAGAATAAACCAGTAAAGAATGTATCTTTGGGGCAATTACAGAAAATATACCAATCCACAGACCACCGTATTTTCTGTTTCGCATGGCGCGGAATGCAATTCCCACAAGAAGTCCAAACAATGCTCTTGTTCCCACACTCAGCAAAATACTGTTCATGGGAGAACTGCTCAAAAATGGAGAAAACACCGCATCTGCAGGCAAAACGTAAGAAGCAGACGCCTTATACATACTGGCGACTCCGAAAACAACTCCCATAAATACTGACTGCTGCGGCCCAAACAGGCATCCTGCCACCAGAATCGGAAGATATGCCGCTGTAACGGAAATAGGCGGTATATGAATATATCCTAAAAAAGTAAAGGACATCAGAAGTTCAATCGCAACCAGAATCCCGAAAAAATAACGGTCAAAACAGGAATCACCCCGCAATTTTTTTACTACCTTCATTCAATATACCTCTCCTGTCATTCTGTATCACAATTATTCCACTGCCCCGTCATTTAATCTTAAATGATATTTTCTGTTCATAAACAGTTAAGTAAGTATATCCTGTTTTCCATGAAAAGTCAAATATCAAATAAAATACCTTTCATATTTGTTTGCCTTTTTCTTCAAAATATAATAAAATTTAGTTCATATAATCAGTATATAAAAAGGAGAATTCACATGAAAAATTGTATTGTTGCCCAGTCCGGAGGTCCCACAGCCGCTATCAATGCCAGCCTTGCAGGCGTGATTCAGGGCATTCTGGATCATCCCGATTACGAGCATATTTATGGCGCCCTTAACGGGATTACGGGGATTCTGGAAAAACGTTTTCTGGATCTTACAGACGATTTCAGAGACCAGGAAACCATTCACCGTCTGATGGTAAGTCCGGCCATGTACCTGGGCTCCTGTCGTTATAAACTACCAGAACCGGAAGACGGCAAAGACACCTATGAATTTATTTTCAGGGTATTTCAGGAACTGGAAGTCGCGGCATTTTTCTATATTGGAGGAAACGATTCCATGGACACCGTGGACAAACTTTCTGCATATGCGGCCTCCATGAAAAGTCCCGTCCGTATTATCGGTATTCCCAAAACCATTGACAATGATTTATGTGTGACGGACCATACGCCTGGTTTTGGTTCAGCCGCCAGATATGTGGCCTCCTCCATGCTGGAAATTTTCCATGACATTGCCATTTACAATATGAAAAGCGTCACCATTGTGGAAATTATGGGACGTGACGCCGGATGGCTGACTGCCGCCGCTGCCCTGGCCCGGAATGAATACTGCGCCGCCCCGCACCTGATTTACCTGCCGGAGCGTCCTTTTGACACGGAAAATTTTCTGGACGATGTGAGAAGCCTTCTCCAGGAATACGACAATGTGATTGTTGCTGTTTCAGAGGGAATCCGGGATAAAAACGGAGAATATATCAGCGCCTCCGGAGGAACCACTGACAACTTTGGCCACAGCCGCCTGAGGGGAGCCGGCAAAACTCTGGAATATCTGGTGGAAGACCGGCTGGATGTAAAAGTACGTTCCATTGAATTCAATATTCTGCAGCGCTGCAGCTCCCTGGCCTCTTCCCGGACAGATCTGGATGAATCTTTCCGGCAGGGCATTCACGGTGTCTCTCTGGCTGCCCAGGGAAACACCGGCCGGATGGTAATCCTTCGGCGCACCGGTGACGATCCTTATCAGACTGTCTGCGGCGACGCACCGGTATCCGAGATTGCCAACCAGGTAAAATCTGTTCCTGCAGAATTTATCAATACCCAGGGAAATGATGTGACGGATAAAATGATTTCCTATTTAAGGCCCCTGATTCAGGGAGAATCGGAAATTACTTTTGAACAGGGACTTCCCTGCTATCTTCCCATTCCCCATCTCCTGTAAAAGAAAAAATCAGCCATACAGATACAAAGTCCTTTCCCTCCGTTTTCTCACACAGCGGAGGGAATCCTATGATGTGGCTGAAATGGGCTCCCGCTTGTTCTGTTCAGCCCAGTGCCACATCCAGCACCATCATAATCAGAAAACCGGTCATGACTCCAATGGTTCCCACATTGGATGACTCGTCAGGCTGAGCCTGGGGTATCATTTCATCTGCCACCACATAAATCATGGCTCCTGCTGCAAAAGCAAGCAGCCAGGGCATCAGCGGAACGACTGCTGCCGCTGTGAGGAATACAAGAATTCCGGCCAGGGGTTCCACCAGCCCGGAAAGACAGCCGGTGAGAAAGGCTTTCATGGTTCCTGCACCGGCCTGCCGAACCGGCAGAGAAATGGCGGCTCCTTCCGGGAAATTCTGAATCCCGATTCCCATGGCAAGACCCATGGCGGAAGCCAGATACACCGGATCCTGAGGATGCTGCCCCGCCAGGACGAAAGCAAGGCCTACCGCCATGCCCTCCGGGATATTATGCATTGTAACTGCCAGTACCAGCAGTTTCGTCCCGTCTTTCTTTTTCCGTGTCTCTTCACTCCCTCTTTCTTCTGCAAGGCAGCAGGCTGCACGGCAGTCTCTGGAAAAGAGGGGGCTGCATTCCCGGCAGTCTCCATGAAACCAGGGTAATGTCTTATCCACCAGATACAGAAAACATCCGCCCAGAGCAAATCCGGCTGCGGGCGGCAGCCAGGCAGGCATTCCCAGCTCGCTGCTCTGTTCCATGGAAGGAATCAGCAGAGACCAGACGGATGCTGCTATCATAACACCGGAGGCAAATCCCAGAAAAGCCCGGTTCAGTTTTTCACCAATGGTTCCACGGAAGAAAAACACCAGCGACGCCCCCAGAGAAGTCATCAGAAATGTGAATCCGGTACCGTAAAGTACCTGCACTAATATATGAATCATAAAAACTCCATTGCTGCATTTCTATTACTCTATGCAGAAAGGAGTTTATTTGTTATTCTTAAGGACTGGCCTGCCATGCAGAAACCATATTAAGTTTTCCGGCTAAAATCCCGTTTTCCTGTTACCACTTCAAAGTATCTGCCGATTTCCTTCCAGGCTTCCACAGACTCCGGCATCATCATCATTCCCATCTGAAATACATGAAACATGCCTTCGTATATGCTCAGACGAACTTTCACTCCCCGCTGCTTCGCCTTATAGGCTACCACAACGGAATCACTGAGCAGCATCTCCATGGAGCCCGCCTGAATCAGCATGGGCGGAAATCCCTGGTATTCTCCGAACATGGGGGAAATATAAGGCTCTCTTGGGTCATGCCATCCCACATAATCCCGGTTATAAATCAGGCTGTCCCTGGTTTTTCCAAACAACGGATCCCGTTCATAATTATCTTCATAGGAAGGCCCGCTGGCTGTCAGGTCCGCCCAGGGAGACATGAGAATCAGGCCCCCTGGCAGCCGCCTGTTGCGATCCTTCAGATACATGCAAAGAGCCAGCGCCAGACCTCCTCCTGCCGAATCTCCGGCCACGATAATCTGTCTGCTGTGCCATCCTGCCTGTTTCAGCCAGTCCCAGGCAGCCGCTGCGTCCTCCAGGGCTGCAGGATACGGGTCTTCCGGAGCCACCCGGTAATCAATGGTGAGCACGCTCATGCCTCTGCTGACTTCACAGTAAAGGCCTGCAAAAGAACGGTAGGCATTACGCATGGCTCCGATGTATCCCCCTCCGTGAAGCTGCAAAATCACATAGTCCTTTCTCGGTGACTCTTTGCTGCACAAATACTCCATCTGAAAATTCGGCATTCCGATTTCCTCCAGGTAAAAACAGTCCGGACAGTGCCATTTAGGCTCCACCAGATTCTTCCGCAGCTCTCCTGTCTTTATTTTTCTTCCAATCAGATTGTCATTGGCCACATGGGCAATCATGTCACGAATCACTTTTCCCCTGACGCTGACTTCTCTCATAATTCCTCCTCCGGCCCGCTCTCCTACACATGGAACCTCCGTTTTAATTCTGCCTTTGCCCGTCGTTCTCCGAAAATCAGCGTGCCCAGCAGCATACACAGAGATACCGCCAAAGCCACCAGGGAAAACATGGGCCTGGTGATAATCCCAATCCACAGCAGCACCATACAGACAACCGAAACCAGCGCTGTAAAAATCTGCATCAGAATATAACTCTGCCAGTTAGAGGCATTTACGATCATCAGGCTGCCGATGGTAAAGTCCAGCAGAAGCACAGCACCCGGCAACGCATAATTTACAGACCAGCCCCGGTACCCTACAATATAGTCCGCCGCAATCACAAGGAGCACAGCGCCCACCACCTGCACAACAATCACCGTCTGATACCCCTTATTTTTCTGCAGAGAATATTTCAGGGTAATATAAAAATACAGAATACAGATGCCGCTAACCGCCGACCACCAGACTCCGTGAAAATTCAGATAATTTACAATAATCATCGTCACTTCCGTGATAATAGCCAGAAAGCTGTACAGCCTTACAATAAAATTCAGTTTCCGCACGGTAGATTTTACATCCGGATAACCGGTGCACGTTCCCGGCTCCCCGGATATTTCCAGAACACTGCTGCACAGAGGGCAGACTCTGGTATCATCCAGAATTTCCACCCGGCATTTTTTACATTCTCTCATTCGTCATATACTCCATTCGTCTCAATTCTCACCGGTATTCCATCCTGTGAAAGGCGCCGGAAAAATCTTCGCTGCACAGACACATCCGCCAGATTGCTGCTGATGGTAAATACCAGCGTATCCCGGTAAGAACAGATGGTTCCTTTAATATTCTGCCCTTCAGACATGGACAGAAAGGCCCGGAACCCTTCAATATAGTCCTGATACTCTTCCCGCACCTGAATATTTCCGATATTGGTGACCGTGGTGGTATTGGCAAGGGCACTGCTGTGGTACACATAGCGTATGGCAATATTTTTAATAAAAAGAGGCACTGCCCGCAGGATAAAATTTTTCTCATTGGACACATTGTAAGCAAAAAGATTCTCCAGATGTTCCCTGTTAATCTGGCTGCGCAGGCTCTCCGCCACAATCTGCACCACCTCTTCAAAGGTATAGGTTTCCTTTTCCGGTCGAAAGACAGCTGATATAATCACGAAAAAATTCTTCATGGTAATGGAGTCAAAATAAGGCCGCAGATTTACAGGAACACAGGAACTGACCGGCCGCTTACAGGGCATCCCATGCAGGCATTCCTGATATATGCTCCACAGAAAGGAAGCCACCAGATATTCGTTGACAGATACTCCATATCCGTTGCACACCTTTTTCAGTGCCTTCACAGGCATATATCCGTGCATGACCCCAAGCTGCAGAGGTTTTAGCTTCTCTCCTTTCACCAGGAAAGCACGCTCTGTCTTGTAGCCTTTTTTATGGCCTTTTTTATAATTTTTCAGATAACTGTCCTCCCGGTTCAGGGAAGTATCACTGCACAGTCCATCCCCCATCTTTTCCTGCAGCTCTGAGTGAGCAAGGCGGAGGTACTGATAGGTCAGTTCCTTGAGAAAAGTGATTCCCCCCATTCCGTCTGTCAGCACATGAAATACTTCCAGATTAATCCTGTTTTTGTAATAGTTGACCCGGAACAGGTAATTTCGGTTCCGATTGGGGGAAATAAACTGGCAGGGATACCGGTATTCTTCTTTCACATCCGGAGCGGGTTTCTGATTTGTCTCAAAATAATACCAGAATACCCCATAGCGCATACGCACCCGAAATACATCGAACCATGGAAGCACCCGTTCCAGGGCTTCCTGTAAAATCTCCTGTCTGATATTTTCTTTTAAAGTAACGGAAATCCGGTACACATTGCTCATGCTCTCCCCTGCAATCACAGGAAACAGATGGGCTGTATTGTCCAGTTTATCCCATTTTATTTCTGCCATTGTTCGTATACTCCTTATCCCTTACGCCAGCCATTTTGTCAGCACTTTCACAAGAAGCCGGAGATCAATGGGCTTTGCCACATGATCATTCATCCCCGTATGTATGGCTTTCTGCACATCTTCTGAAAAAGCATTGGCAGTCATGGCCACTATAGGTATTCTGTCCGAATCCTTCCGGCTGCTGCTGCGAATTTCCCTGGCTGCAGTATAACCGTCCATTACAGGCATCTGAATATCCATAAATACAATATCAAAATATCCCTCTTCCTGCTTCCGGTACAGATCCACCGCTTCTTTTCCATTGTATGCAAGGGTCACCTCCAGTTCAAACATCTGCAGGATTTCCATTGCAATTTCAATATTCAGCTCGTTATCCTCTACCAACAGCACACGTTTTCCGGGGAAAGAAGCATTCTCTTCTCCTGCTTCCGGGTCATCTTCCGAACTGTCCTGCATCTCATCCTGTAAAGGCAGAAACAGTGTAATAATAAATTTTGACCCTTTGTTCAGCTCGCTTTCCACCTGTATATCTCCCTGCATCAGCTGTACCAGATTCCAGGCAATGGTCATGCCAAGCCCCGTACCCTCCAGACTTTCCACACGGGGATCTCCGGAACGCTCAAAGGGTTCAAACAGATTTTTCTGAAATTCTTCTGACATACCGTACCCGTTGTCTTCGATGACAAACCGGTAATATCCGTAATTCTGGTGCAGAGAAGGAAGTTCCTCCACCCGAAAGGCCACATTGCCTTCTTTCTGGGTATATTTCACCGCATTGCCCAGAATATTGTGAAATACCTTCTGCAGGCTCAGATAATCTCCCATTACTTTCCGGTGTTCAATGTTCATGGCCAGTTCAAAATGCTGATGCTTTTCTTCTACTTTTGTCTGGAAAATAGCAGCCGCCTCATCAATCAGTTCTTTCAAATCAAAATCTTCGATTACCAGATTCATCTTGCCGCTTTCAATCCGGCTCATATCCAGCACTTCATTGACCAGGCTGGTAAGATGGTTGCTGGCAATGGTAATTTTATTCAGGCAGTCCACAAGCCGTTCTCTGTCCTCGATATTGGCTTCCGCTATGGCTGTCATTCCCACGATGGCGTTCATGGGCGTGCGGATATCATGACTCATTTTGCTTAAAAATTCGCTCTTCGCCCGGTTTGCCTGCTCTGCCGCCTCAAATGCCTGCTGCAGCGCCTGCCTGCTTTCTTCTTCCATCAGCACCTGCTGCTCAATATCCCGGACGCAGGCAAACAGTTTTGTATGCTCTTCATTGAAATACCGTATGGTACATTCCTTGTGATTTTTTCCTTTTTCTTCCCGTCCCTGGAAATAGTAGCGCACCTCTTCCTCTGTCCGGTCAAGTTCTTCCAGAATGGTCTGAAGGGTAATGGTACGTTCGCGATAGCGCTTCCGGTCCTCGGCACACATGAAAATGTCAATAAACCGTGATTTAATATCTGAAAATGTTCCCTGTTTAATTGGTTCTTTGGGATTGATATGTTCTGCAACCTTTACATCCGTATGACCGTTGAGCACATCAATAATACCAATTCCGTCATACTCTGTGTCCACGGTAAATTTATAGATAGACTGATACCGCTCGTTTTCCCGTTCCATTTTCCGCTGCTGCGTCAGGTCCTCAATAATTCCCACTGCAAAGACAGTCTTCCCCTCTTCATCGAAATTTACGCTGGAAATACTGCATTTGCACCAGAATTTCCCCTGGCAGGAGCTGTAATAGAAATAGTCGTTCTTCCCGCCGTCTCTGATATACTCATGAACCCGGCAAAACAGGTCATAATATTCCTGATCCACCAGCGCCTCTGCAAAATCCCGCTTTACATCTGAAAATTCTTCCGCACATCCGTAATAACGGGCCGTTTTTCCCGGCAGAACAACCTTATTGTCTTTGGGATAATAAAAATATTCCAGAATATTGGTATTTTTCAGGGACATCCGCAGAATCTGCATATTGCCTTCGTAACGATTTTTCAAATACTCCTGATATTCTTTTTCCTGCCGTTTCTGCTCGTCAATGTCCTGAATTGCAATCAGAACTTTCCTGTTCTGAGAAAATCTGGGCATAAAGTAACAGGTAACGCTCACCCAGTGATATTCTCCATTAATATTCCTCCGGTATTCCCGGATGAATTTCTCTTTCCCGCTTTCCATCTGAAATTTCAGATAGTCCAGAGTGATTTCCCTGCGCATCCTGTCCTGATCTTCCGGATGATAAAACTGTACCAGCTCCTGCAGAGCATTCTGCAATATGGATTCTTTCGTAATCATTGATTTTCCTTCACTGGTCAGATGGACAGGATAGACTTCCTCCCTGTCCACCTCCAGTATCATAACGGAAATATACAGATCTTTCAGGGAAAGGAGCATGGTTTCATTAAAGCTGCGCAGCTTCTCTGTTTCTTTCCGCAGAGAAACCATCTCTGAAATATCCTGATGATATCCCCGGAACCGAACCCCCTTCGTATATCCCCGGTCAAGGGTTCCCCCGCACCGCACATACATTTTTCCCCGTGCGGGATGGTACCAGGGATAACTGATTTCTCCGTGCTGTCCGGAAATCATGGTTCCCACCGCTTCCTCCACAAGGCTTATGGAGGATTTTTCAATCCTCTCATACCAGTGACGGTAACATTCCTCCGGCGTGGGATCTCCCTCAAGGCCCAGCAGTTCCAGCATGGCCCGGTCCGCAAACATACGCTCCGGTTTCCCTTTTTCCACTTCAATGTACCACAATCCGATTTTGGCATCGTAAAGAATGGAACCCATCCTTACATTTTCGTCAAACATTCCATTTTCCATATTTCATCCTCAACCCTTATCTGCCGCAGAAACTTCCACAACCAGTTTTTTACTGTGGACAGGATTTTCATAATCCTTCCCGTATCCGTCATCCTGATACCATTCATATTCTGCCCTTTCCGTGACAAAATGCAGAAATTTCAGTTTCTGGCCTTCCAGCGCGTCCATATACTGGCCAAAATCCGTATAAGGTACAATTTTTTCCGGACGAATAAAGAACACCACTTCATCCAACGGAATTTCAATATAATAATGGCCCTGCTCCAGTATCTCCGTCTCCGTCTGTTCCATACTCTTTAACCTTACCAGCTTCATGGGCTCCGGCAGATACACATATCTTCCCCCGGCATTCTGGGTATAAACCGGTGCAATCATAATGCTCTCTCCCAGCAGAAGCTGATCCTCCACTTCTTTCGCATGTTCATCTTCCGGATATACAAAAGCAAGAGGCTGAAACAGCATTTCATTCCCAAGGGCCGCTTTCATGTATTCGCTGTAGAGATACGGCATCAGGCCATAGCGAATCCCAATGAGATTGCGGAAAGTTTCCGTCTGAGTGAAACGGTAACATTCCTGCTCTCTGGTACCCAGAGCCGCATGGTTGCGCATCAGAGGGGTAAAAATCCCCAGCGCCAGCCAGCGCAGCAGCAAATCCTCCGTAACATCTGAGCCAAATCCGCCCAGATCTGCCCCGGTATACAAAAATCCGCACATATTCAGGGACGGAAGCATTTTCAGGTTCATCAGCAGATGAGACCACCAGGACTGATTATCTCCCATCCAGATTCCTCCGTAACGGTGCATGCCAATATAGGAGGAACGGGAGAAAATCAGAATCCTTTTTTCCGGCTCCAGCTCTTCAAAGGCTTCCCCCGCCGCTCTTGTCATGCCGAAGCCATACAGATTGTGCACTTTGTCATGGCGGATTTTTCTGCCATCCATATCGTGGTAAAAGCTCTTATAATCCTCCGGATTATTGGCCAGTCCGTTGACCAAATCTTTCAGTGCAAAGGTTTCCCACATATCCAGATTCCGGCTTTCTATGGATTTGATTTTCTCCATCACCGATTCCAGATTTTTCTCGGAATAGAAAATGGCCGGCTCATTCATGTCATTCCAGAATCCTTCAATCCCCTGTTCCAGCAGGAACTGATATTTCCTTCCAAACCAGTTTCTGGCCTCCCGGTTCAGCACGTCAGGAAAATGTACTTTTCCAGGCCAGACTGCTCCCGTAAATTCTTTTCCTGTCTCATCCTTGCAGAAATAACCATGCTCCAGGCCTTCCTCGTATACATCATAGCCCTGTTCTGTCTTTACGCCGGCATCAATAATAGGCACCAGATGAATATGCTCCTGCTTCATTTCTTCCACAAACTTCCGGAAATCCGGGAACCGTTCCTGATTTACGGTAAAATCCTTAAAATCCTCCATATAGTCAATATCCAGATACACGCTGTCCAGAGGAATCCCATGGTCCCGGTATCCTTTTACCACTTCCCGGATATCCTCCGCACTCTGATATCCCCAGCGGCTCTGGCCAAATCCAAAGGCCCACCGGGGAGGGATATAGCTTCTTCCGATTAACTGCCGGAACGCTTTTACAATTTCCCTTATACTGTCTCCCTCCAGAATATACAAATCCAGATTCCAGTCCTCCGGCGTAATACGCAGCTCGTCCATCCGTTCATATCCCATATCCAGCGTCAGTTTCCCAGGATAGTCCAGGAATACCCCAAAAGTTTCCTGCCCGTCCACCACAAAGAAATTATGGGCCCCGTACAGGGAACGTCTGTCTTCTGTATGATTTGGGTCATCCGTACAGTTGCTCTCATAAATCCAGCCCCGTTTGTTTATTCCCCTGATATTTTCTCCTAGACCATAAATCCGTGTTTCCGGCTCCAGCGGATACAACAGGTAATCCTTTTGTTCCATGGTCTCCTGTAAATTGATCCCGGATGATTCTGTGCTCTGTATCCGGGTGAAATACGGAAACTCTCCCTTTGCTTCCGGCAGGTTCTGTACCACCGCTTCTGTATTAATAGGATTTCCAATGGAAAATCTGCGTATTCTGCTCATAGACTCATACTCCTTCTGTTTTGTTCCTGACTATTCTAACATATCTTCCTCAAAATTTCTTCCGTATTTTGACATTTCTCTGAAACTGTTATAAAACAAAACAACAAAAAGGCACATGAAAAAATTCTGCATTTTCCACACACCTTTTCATATCTGCTGCAATTTTATATCTGAGTCACCACAAAAATATCGTAAATGGCCCGAATTGCTTCTTCAAAGTCACTGTTCTGCACACCGATAATAATATTCAGCTCACTGGACCCCTGATCAATCATTTTTACATTTACATTCACATGGGCAAGAGCGGAAAAGATTCTTCCGGCTGTCCCTCTGGTGGATTTCATCCCCCGTCCTACCACAGCAATCAGCGCCAGATTCCCTTCCAGATCTATGCTGTCCGGCTGGGCAAGACGATGAATTGCAGACAGTACCTGCTGTTCTTTTCCTTCAAATTCCTCCTGATGGACAAACACTGTCATGGTATCTATACCAGAAGGCACATGCTCAAAGGAAATTCCATGCTCTTCAAAGGCTGAGAGAACTTTTCTTCCAAATCCCACTTCCGCATTCATCATATCTTTATCAATATTGACTGCCACAAACCCTTTCTTCCCTGCAATTCCGGTAATGGTATAATCCGGCTGGCGGCAGGTGCTCTCCACAATCAGAGTCCCTTCATCCTCCGGGGCGTTTGTGTTGCGGATATTGATGGGAATCCCTTCTTTGCGCACAGGAAATACCGCATCCTCATGAAGGACGGTTGCACCCATATAGGACAGCTCCCGCAGTTCCCGGTAGGTAATTACCTTGATAACTTCCGGCTTTTTGATGATCCGGGGATCTGCAATCAGAAATCCTGACACGTCAGTCCAGTTCTCATAAATATCTGCCCGTACCGCTTTTGCCACAATGGAACCGGTAATGTCAGAGCCTCCTCTGGAAAAGGTCTTCACTCTTCCGTCTTCTCTGGCGCCGTAAAATCCGGGAATCACCGCATGCTCACAGTCTTTCAGCCGCCGGGCTAAAATCTGATTGGTTTTATCCGCATCGAATTCCCCGTCTTCTCCAAACACAATCACTTCCGCCGCGTCTATAAATTCAAAGCCCAGGTAATTTGCCATAATGATTCCGTTTAAATATTCCCCCCGGGAAGCCGCATAATCCGCCCCCGCTTTTTTTCGGAAATTTTCCCCTATCACTTCAAATTCCCTGTTCAGGGAAAAATTCAGGTTCAGCCCGTTGATAATGGAATCATACCGTTCCTGTATTTTTTTCAGCAGAGATGTAAAATTCTCTTCTGCTTCTGCCAGCTCATAGCACTGGTAAAGCATGTCTGTTACTTTCGTATCTTTGGCGTTGCGTTTTCCTGGCGCGCTGGGTACCACATACCTGCGGCTCTCATCCGCCCGGATGATTTTCCCGACCTTTGCGAACTGTCCGGCATTTGCCAGAGAACTTCCGCCAAACTTTACTACCTTTATCATGTCCCCACTCCTTCGGATTCTTCAAAATTCTTCAAAATTTCACTGGACATTTTACCATAAAACCTTCCATATGGGAACTGATTTTTTGAATTTTCCTGTCTTTTTGGCAGCAGCCTGGCTTTTTTAAGAGATTTTTGGCAGGCTCCCCATCCATTTCCCTTTCCGGAATATAAGGACAGAAATCAGAAACCGCACCCATTCTTCCAGGGACAGGATAAAATAAACCCAGGGAATGGACAGATTCCATACAAAGGCCGCCACAACTCCCAGCGGAACTCCGAACAGCCAGGTACCCACGAAATCCACCGTCATCACATAACCGGTTTTTCCGCCGCTCCTTAAAATACCGCCGCCCAGAATCATATTCTGAACTTTTACCGGCGCTATCAGTGCAAAGGCTTCCATAATCTGCCATGCAAGTTCTTTTACCTGCCGGCTGACACCGTACATCTCCACATAATACCGGCTGCACAGAATCAGCAGGACAGACAGAACTCCGGAAGCTACCAACCCGTATTTCATCAGCTTTAAGGACTCTTGAAAGGCCCGGTCATATTCTTCTCGTCCAAGGGTTTTTCCTGTCAGAATTCCGGCCGCCTGAGCCAGTCCGCTCAGCATACCCATAAACAGAACCTGCATCGGTGTGGTCAGGGTCATGGCTGCGCAGGACTCCGTACCGATATGTCCGTAAATAACCGCATATACATTTTCTCCCAGACTCCAGAAAAATTCACATGCCAGAATAGCCAGCAAAATTCCCGCCATACTGGGAATATACCGTCTTTCTTCCAGAAGCTCCTGCACCCGCCGGACCGTCCTGGGTGAAACTTTTTTTGTTTTCCCGTGAATGACATTGGAAACGGTGGCAGTGCTTACCCCCAGCTCATCTGCAATATCTGCAATGGTCACTCTTTTTTCTGACATAATCTTTCTCCCTGTTACTTTTCCTTCCTCTGGCTGCTCCGGGAACAGGCCTTGCATTTTCCATATACTTATATTATAATACTTATAAATCTGACCCCGTACAGATATACCATAACCTGTCCGGCAAATGACAGGTTATGGTATAAGCCGGCCTTATCATATAATTTAACATAACATATGCTGCAAAATAAATACAGTTATGTAATTGTTTTTGCAGTATTTTTTTGAGGAAAAATAAATGAAAATTGCAATCTGTGATGACAGTATGAAAGATTTGGCAGCAATTGAGCTTCTGCTGGAAAAATACAGGGCACTTTATCCCCAGGCAGAATTTACCACAGAGAAATTTGTAAACCCTTCTCACCTGTCTGAAAAAATTCGGGAAAAGAAGATGGCTGACATTTATATCCTGGACATTATCATGACCGGGACAACAGGCATTGATATCGGCAATCAGATCAAACGTTCTGGCAGCGACGCCGCCATTATTTATACTACCTCTTCCGATGACTTTGCACTGGATGCCTATGACGTGCACGCAGTAAGGTATCTTTTAAAACCAATCACCGAAGATAAATTTTTTGAAGCCATGGATTATGCCCGCTCTTACCGCGAATCCAAAAGGGGGCCTCTGTATCTGGTGAAAACCAGAACCGGCATGGTATCCATCCCCTGTTCCAAAATCGAATATATTGAAAACGCCTCCCGTATGCTGAACGTATATTTAACAGACGGCTCTGTAATTACCAGTATTTTTATCCGTAAATCTTTTGATGATGAGATAAAAGACCTGATAACAGAAAAAAGTTTTATGCAGGTTCACAAATCTTTTCTTGTCAACCTGAATTATATAAAAAAACTGGAAGGAAACAGCATTACCATGGACAGCGGCACTCATATTCCAATCAGTAAAAAGAACACCGCAAACGTAAAGAGACAGTACCTCACCTTTATTTCAGAACAGTACAGATAAGGAAACAGCATGAATTATTTTAACAATATCTCCTATATGATCAGTCATTTGTTTTTAATGGCATTTCTCTACCTGTTTATCACTCACCGCTATTCTGAAAGGGTAACCAGGCTGATCTGCCTTTCTTCTTTTCTGCTGTTGAATTTCACTGACATAATCAAGCTGAATATATTTCCGGACAATGATATATGCTACTTTGCTGTTACTCTTCTGCAAATCTGCGTGACTCAGCTCACGGGCATTCTGATTTCCAGAAAAAGAAACAGCAAAGTCCTGTTTATCGGCCTGAGTGCTTCCAATTATACGATTCTGGGAAGCGCTTTTGCGCCCATTCTGCTGATTCAGACACAGAATACGGCGCTGGCCCTGACGGCAAATTTTGCAGTGCATTTTGTCATACTGTACATACTTTATAAAAGCCTCCGAAACATATGGCTCAGGCAATATGAAACGGAATACACCAAAGGCTGGTGGGAACTTTGCCTGATCCCTGTCTTTTTTTACTGCAGTTTTTCCTGTATTGCATTTTTTCCTTATACCCTGTACGACAATCCCCAGAACATTCCGGGTATCCTGTGCATGATGATTACCATGTGCGTGTCTTATGTGGTGGTGCTGAGATATATTGAAAGTGATTCCAAAAGAAAAGATATCTATTACAAAAATGTACTGTTTGAAACTTATATCAGGGGCCTGGAAGATCAGTATTATATGGTGGAAAAATCCGAAAAGAAACTCCGGATCCTGCGTCATGACATGCGCCACTATTCCAAAATCATTCATCAGCTCCTAAGCCAGGGGGAATATGAGGAAATCAACAAAATCATACTTCATGTCAATGATGTTATGGACGAACATAAAGTGACCTGTTACTGTAAAAATCTGATTGTCAATACCATTATCTCTGAGATGATAAAGTGGACAGACAAATTCGGTATCAGGGTAACGCTGGATCTTGTGGTTCCGGAAAAAATTCCGGTCAACGATTATGAATTTACCGCGGTGATTGCAAACCTGTTTGAAAATGCCATAAGCTGTGTGAAAAACTATGAAAAGGAACAGCGCTGGATAGAAATGAAAGTCCACTGTACCCAGGAACATCTGCTGATTCATGTAAAAAATGAATGTCATGACAACATTGCCTTTGACGCCGGAACCGGGCTTCCCAAAAGTGAAAAAGGCAGAAATCACGGTCTTGGCATGCAGAGTGTGCTGACATTCTCCGATAAAACGGGAGGAACCATAGACTGCTTCTGTGAAAACCATATCTTCCAGATTATATTATTTATAAAATTCTGATTCCCGCAGAAAAAGAATTTCAAACTTCATATAGAAGAACAAAAAAACTTCCCGCCGGAATCCGGAGGGGAGTTTTTCTTATCTTAAAGGAACGAAGAATCCTGCAAAGCAGGATTCTTCGTTCCATCTTATTTATCACCGTATAAAGTGATTAATTTGTTCAGATATTCATAACGCTCTTTTGCATGTTTCTCAGATACAGCAAACAGTTCTTCTGCTCTTTCCGGATTGAATCTTGCAAGGGCATTGTAACGAACTTCTCCGTTCAGGAATGCCTTGTAATCTCCGGTAGGTGCTTTGCTGTCCAGGGAGAATGCTGCTTTTCCTTCTTCCTTCAATGCAGGATTGAAACGGAAGTTATGCCAGTAACCAGCTTCTACAGCGTTCTTCTCTTCTGTCTGAGCTTTGCTCATACCAACCTTGATACCATGGTTGATACATGGAGCATAAGCGATAATCAGGGACGGTCCCGGATATGCTTCTGCTTCTGCAAGAGCTTTGATACACTGATTGTAATCAGCACCCATTGCGATCTGTGCAACATATACATAGCCGTAGCTCATTGCGATAGAAGCCAGGTCTTTCTTCTTCACTTCTTTTCCGCCTGCTGCGAACTGTGCAATTGCTCCGGTAGGTGTAGCCTTGGAGGACTGTCCGCCAGTGTTGGAGTAAACTTCTGTATCGAATACCATTACGTTGATATCCTGTCCGCTTGCCAGAACATGGTCAACGCCGCCGAATCCGATATCGTATGCCCATCCGTCACCACCGAAGATCCACTGGGATTTCTTAGCCAGGAAATCTTTCTCAGCAAGGATTTCTTTGGAAGCGTCACATCCGCATCCTTCCAGAGCTGCAACTAATTTATCTGTAGCTGTTCCGTTTACAGCGCCGATTCCATAAGTGTCAAGCCACTCTTTTCCTGCTGCTGCAACGTCTGCATTTTTGCCTTCTGCTACCAGGGCTTCTACTTTTGTTTTCAGTTTTTCTCTGATTGCCTTCTGAGCCAGCAGCATACCATAGCCGAACTCTGCAGCATCTTCGAATAAGGAGTTGGACCATGCAGGACCATGTCCTTTTTCATTAACGGTATAAGGTGTGGACGGTGAAGAGTTACCCCAGATGGAAGAACATCCGGTTGCATTTGCAATGTACATTCTGTCACCGAACAGCTGTGTAATCAGTTTTGCATAAGGTGTCTCACCGCATCCGCCGCAGGCTCCGGAGAACTCAAGCAACGGCTGTTTGAACTGAGAACCTTTTACGGTATTCTCTTTAAATTTCTCTACTACGTCCACTTTCTTCTCTGTGGTCAGACCATAATCGAAGAATGCCTGCTCGCCCACATTTGCTTCGCAGTTCTGCATGGTAAGAGCTTTCTCGCCCTTCTTGCCAGGACATACATTTGCACAGGAGCCGCATCCGGTACAGTCAAGTGCGGAAATGGTCATGCTGAACTTGTACTCCGGCATTCCTGTCATAGGAAGTGTCTGCATTCCTTCCGGTGCATTGGAAGCCTCTGCTTCTGTCAGAGCTACCGGACGGATAACTGCATGAGGACATACATAGGAACAGATATTACACTGGATACAGTTTTCCGGATTCCATACAGGAACGTCAACTGCGATACCGCGTTTCTCATATGCAGAAGAACCGGAAGGAGTCTGTCCGTTTTCGTATTTCTTAACAACAGATACCGGAATTCTGTTACCTTCCTGTCCGTTTACCGGAATCTGGATGTCGTTTACGAAATCAACAACATCTTTTCTGTCTCCGGTTGCAACCTTTGCAAAACTCTCATCCTGAGCATCTTTCCAGCTTGCAGGAACGTCAATCTTAACTACTCCTGTTGCTCCGGCGTCGATTGCATCGTAGTTCATCTGTACGATCTTGTCACCCTTCTTGCCGTAGGTTGCCTTTGCAGCAGCCTTCATCAGCTCGATGGCTCTTTCCTCCGGAATAATAGCTGCCAGTTTGAAGAATGCAGACTGAAGTACGGTGTTGATACGTCCGCCAAGTCCGATTTCCTTACCAATCTTGATACCGTCGATGGTATAGAACTGGATATCGTTTTCAGCAATGTATCTCTTAACCTGTCCAGGCAGATGAGTTTCAAGTTCTTCCGGACTCCAGGAGCAGTTCAGAAGGAATGTTCCTCCCGGTACCAGTTCCTGAACCATATTGTACTTGCGTACATAGGAAGGATTGTGGCATGCTACGAAGTTCGCCTGTTTGATTAAGTAAGTGGATTTAATTGCCTTCTTACCAAAACGCAGGTGAGACATGGTAACACCGCCGGATTTTTTGGAATCATAATCAAAGTATGCCTGAGCAAACATGTCTGTGTTGTCACCGATAATCTTGATGGAGTTCTTGTTTGCTCCAACAGTACCGTCAGCTCCCAGACCCCAGAACTTACAGTTGATGGTCCCTTCCGGTGTGGTAACCGGATCTTCTTTTACTTCCAGAGAAAGGTTGGTTACATCATCATAGATACCGATGGTGAATCTTTCTTTCTCAGTGTTGTTGTATACAGCGATAATCTGTCCCGGTGTGGTATCTTTGGAACCTAATCCGTAACGGCCGCTTGTAATCTTAACAGCGTCGAATTTGCTTCCCTTTAATGCTGCTACCACATCCAGATATAAAGGCTCGCCAAGAGAGCCAGGCTCTTTGGTTCTGTCTAATACAGCAATGGTCTTAACCGTATCAGGAATTGCTGCAATCAGTGCTTCTTTGCTGAACGGACGATACAGACGTACTTTTACAACGCCCACTTTCTCGCCTTTTGCCATTAAGTAGTCAATGGTCTCATCAATGGTATCACATACGGAACCCATAGCAATGATGATTCTGTCGGCATCAGCAGCTCCGTAGTAGTTGAACAGTTTGTAGTCTGTTCCGATTTTTTCATTTACCTTGTCCATGTATTTCTGTACGATTGCCGGTAATGCATCGTAAGTGGAGTTACAGGACTCTCTGGTCTGGAAGAAAATATCCGGGTTCTGAGCAGAACCATCCTGACGGGGATGATTCGGATTCAGTGCATTCCTGCGGAATGCGTCGATTGCATCCAGATCCACCATGTCTTTCAGGTCTTCATAATCCCATGTTTCAATTTTCTGAATCTCGTGGGAAGTACGGAATCCATCAAAGAAATTGATGAAAGGAAGATGTCCTTCCAGTCCTGCACAGTGTGCAACCGGAGTTAAGTCCATAACTTCCTGTACAGAAGATTCGCAGAGCATTGCCGCACCGGTCTGACGGCAGGCATATACGTCAGAATGATCACCAAAAATGTTCAGTGCATGAGTTGCCACGCAACGCGCGGATACATTAAATACGCCCGGAAGCCCCTCACCTGCAATTTTGTACAGATTGGGAATCATCAGCAACAGTCCCTGAGATGCAGTATAAGTGGTGGTCAGAGCACCTGCTGCCAGTGAACCGTGTACCGTACCTGCTGCTCCGGCTTCAGACTGCATCTCTGTTACCTGAACAGTCTGTCCGAAAATGTTCTTTCTTCCCTGTGTTGCCCATTCATCAGTAGCTTCTGCCATAACAGAAGACGGTGTGATGGGGTAGATGGCTGCAACATCTGTGTATGCATAGGAAGCATGAGCTGCTGCATGGTTACCATCCATGGTTTTCATAGATCTTTTCATTACATTTTTCCTCCTGCCTGAATTTGAATGTAACATCTTCATTGTTACAATTTAACCTGCTGCTGTCCGCCCTGCCGACTCTGCGGCACTCTTTCCGCCGATACCCGAAAAGACCGGCCTGACAATAACAGATTCTTCCTTTATACTATAATAATTGTGACTGAAAAAATCAATAGTTTTTCGCTTATTTCATGTATTTTTCCTGAAACACCTCCATGGGCATGGGGCGGTCGAACAAAAAGCCCTGGCCATAACGGAATCCGCAGTCTACAAGGAACTCTCTCTGCTCCTGCGTCTCTATTCCTTCAAAAATCACTTCTTCCTTGACGCTCTCAATTAATCTGCCCACATTCCGGATAAATTCCTTTGCATTTTCACGGGTTCCCTGGTTCAGAAAACTCCGGTCGATTTTCACAATATCCGCCGGAATATCGAGAAGCATTCCCAGAGAGGAATATCCGGTCCCGAAGTCGTCAATAGCCACCCGGAAGCCGGCCCGGCGCAGCTGCTGCACTTCTGTTTTCACCAGCTCGTAACCTGACACAAACAGGCTTTCCGTTATTTCGATTTCAATATATCCCGGCTCAATCCGATAGGCTTTTGTCAGCGACAGAATCCGCTGGTAAATTCCGTTCTGCTCAAAATGGCTTCTGGAGAAATTCACGGAAATCACCGGAGGTTCTTTTCCGGCCTCCAGCCAGTTTCGCATATAAATCAGCACCTGTTCATACACATAAAAATCCAGTTCCACAATATACCCTGTTTTCTCCAGCAGGGGAATAAACTGTCCCGGCGATTCCACTCTTCCATCCCCTTTCTTCCAGCGTACCAGCGCTTCTGCGCCGGAAAGGACAAACCGGGACAGATGAAATTTGGGCTGTACATATACCTGAAAGCCTCCCTCTTTCAGGCTTCCCTGAAATTCCGCCAGTATCCGCTTTTCTTCCTCCCGCTGGCTGCGCATTCTGCTCTCGTACACTTTGCAGAATGCATTGTGATTTCCCTTAATGCTCTTTCTGGTAAGATTGGCATTTTCAATGGCCATGTCCAGATTTTCATCTTTGCTTTCCATAAAATAAATGCCTGTGGTCAGTTTTATATTGCAGGAAGGATAATACTCTTTCTGGCGCCTGGTGAAATTCAGGCTGATCTTCACAATATTTTGCAGCACGGATTCCCGGTCCGTATCCCACAGAAAGGTAATAAACAAATCTGAATACAGCCTGCAGGACACCATCCGTCCGTCCCTTCGGATCATGGCGGCAAAATCCCTGAGAATCCCGTTTCCCGCCTCATGGCCGAAATTATCATTCAGATAGGAAAAATCATTGATATCTGTATAAACAACGGCATACTGCCTGCCTTCCTGCCAGCGCTCCAGTTCCTGCCGTACCCGGCTTTTAAAAGCATCTTCCACATAGAGCCCCGTCAGCAGATCCCGCTTTTTCAGGCGCAGAATGGCCTTCTGATCCTCTTCCCGCTGTACCCGCAGGGCCACAAACACAGAAATCATCCGGGACAGTTCCAGGAATGTTTCCTTTTCAAAATCGGTCCACTGTCTGGGCTTTTCCATATCGCAGAAAGACACATACCCTTCTCCCCGTTCAAACCAGGAAAAACCGCAGTTTACCAATGCCCGCATTCTCCGCTCCCGGAACACCGCCTTATCAGATTCCGATACATGGCTGTCTCCCAGACAGTCGTTGATATAAGCCAGTCCCCAGTCGTCAAATCCTTTGAAAAAACCGTCCCAGTTCTCATATTTATCCACAAACTGAGGGCTGGTCAGAATACCCTTCTCTCTGGTCCAGCAGTTTGTCTGTATCAGTTCCTTTTTCTCCCTGTCACATTCCAGCACCGCCACAATATCCAGGTCATACTGTCTTCCGATCCGTTCCATCAGAAGATTCAGAGAATCGTTCACATCCCTGGCATGGGAAAGCAGGGTAAAAGCCTGGGAGATGAAATCCATGTCCTGTATCTGTCCCGCTTTATACCGGCCGTTACCCGCCTCTGGCTCCTCCATTCCGTTCCGGCTGCCCTGGATTGCCGCAAGAAAATAAGGTACACTGCCCTCATAATAAAACAGACGGATTTTCAGTGTGAGATGACGTCTCTTCCCGTCCTGGCCGCAGACGCGCACCTGGCACTGCCCCACACTGTCACTGCGGATCACCTCTTCCATGACTTCCTTCAGACATGCTCTGTCCTCCTGATCCAGAATGCGGGAAAAATCACCTTCCACTGCCTGTATCTCTTCCTGCGTATACCCTGCCTCATGAAAAAATTCTTCATTGCCCCTTATCAGCTCACAACCTTCAAAACCTCGAATAACTGCACAGCCCACAGGCATTTTCTCAACTGCACAGTCAGACGCTTTACCGGTCTCCTCTGACCCGGCCTGCCCTCTGGGACATATTTCTCTGATCTCCTGTTTGTCCATAAAAGCATTCTCCGTTTCATTGTTCCCTTCTTTTACGTGGCTCTTTATTTTCTTTCTTAGATTAGGGTGTCAAAAATACCTTTGGTGCGGCGCACCCTTTTGACACCCTGATCTTTCTTAGTGAAAGCCGGCTGCTTTCACAAATAAATTTCATTAATCCCAATCATAGCAAATATTTCCCCTGTTTTCAATTGTTTTCCTTGAAAATACAGGGATTTTATGTATAATAGTTACTGTCTGCTTTATCAGGGCCGGCGCCCTGCGCTGACCAGAACATAAACAGCAGCGTATCATGCCATAAGCACTGCGGCATATGGTATGGCGCCATGCCCTGCGGACTGTATCATTTCATGAAAAGCAAAATTCAGAAAAACGAGGATTTTAATATGATCAGTGCAAACAATGTAACTCTCAGAATCGGAAAAAAGGCGTTATTTGAAGATGTGAATATCAAGTTCACCGAAGGGAACTGTTATGGCCTTATCGGCGCCAACGGAGCCGGAAAGTCCACCTTTCTCAAAATTTTAAACGGACAGTTAGAGCCCACCAAAGGAGATGTTTTTATCACTCCGGGCCAGCGGCTCTCTTTCCTGCAGCAGGACCATTTCAAGTACGATGATTTTACAGCGCTGGACACTGTTATTATGGGAAATCAGCATCTGTACGACATTATGAAAGAAAAAGACGCCATTTACATGAAAGAGGATTTCACCGATGAAGACGGTATCCGTGCCAGCGAACTGGAAGCGGAATTCGCAGAGATGGACGGATGGAATGCGGAATCGGACGCAGCCCAGCTCTTAAACGGTCTCGGTATTGAAACGGAATTCCACTATGCTCTTATGAAGGATTTAACGGGAGAACAGAAAGTGAAAATCCTGCTGGCTCAGGCGCTGTTCGGCAACCCGGACATTCTGCTTCTGGACGAGCCCACCAACCACCTGGATCTGGACGCCATCGCATGGCTGGAAGAATTTTTAATCAATTTCAACAATACGGTTATTGTGGTATCCCATGACCGGTATTTCCTGAACAAAGTCTGCACCCACACTGCGGATATTGACTACGCCAAAATCCAGCTTTATGCAGGAAACTATGATTTCTGGTATGAGTCCAGCCAGCTCTTAATCCGTCAGATGAAGGAAGCCAACAAGAAAAAGGAAGAAAAAATCAAAGAACTGCAGGAGTTTATTTCCCGGTTCTCCGCAAATGCTTCCAAATCCAAACAGGCTACCTCCCGGAAAAAGGCGCTGGAAAAAATTCAGCTGGACGAAATCAAACCTTCCAGCCGGAAATATCCCTATATTGATTTCCGTCCCAACCGGGAAATTGGAAATGAAGTGCTTACCGTTGAAAATTTAACCAAAACCATTGACGGCGTCAGGGTACTTGACAACGTATCTTTTATTGTGGGACATGACGATAAAATTGCATTTGTGGGAAGCAACGAAACTGCAAAGACTACCCTGTTTAAAATCCTTGCCGGAGAAATGGAACCCGACGAAGGCAATTACAAATGGGGCGTAACCACCAGCCAGTCCTATTTCCCCAAGGATAATACGGAAATCTTTGACAACGACCTGCAGATTGTGGAATGGCTGACCCAGTATTCTGAAATCAAGGACGCCACCTATGTCCGGGGCTTCCTGGGCAGAATGCTGTTTGCCGGGGAAGATGGCGTAAAGAAAATGAAGGTGCTGTCCGGCGGGGAAAAAGTACGCGTGCTTCTGTCCCGTATGATGATTACCGGAGCGAATGTTCTGATTCTGGATGAGCCCACTGACCATCTGGACATGGAATCCATCACCGCCCTGAACAACGGACTGATGAAGTTCTCCGGCGTCCTGCTGTTCGCTTCCAGAGACCATCAGGTGGTACAGACCACTGCCAACCGTATTATCGAGTTTCTTCCAAACGGCTCCATGATTGATAAAATCACCACTTATGATGAATATCTGGAAAGCGACGAAATGGCCAGAAAGCGTCAGGTGTATTCTACCAGTAATGCGCAGGAAGAAGACGACTGACCGTAAGAAGACCCTGTCGCGCTTTAGCGTGACAGGGTCTTTCCTGTTAAGATAAAAAATCCGGAACCTTTACAGTAAATAAGCCTTCAGCAGTTCCAGTGTGGCCTTTACTCCGTCCACATGGCTCCGCTCATAACCATGAGAGGCATAGACACCCGGACCAATCAGTCCATGGCGGCAGTCATAGCCTGCGCTCAGTGCAGCGTCCGCATCGGATCCGTAATGGGGATAAACGTCCGGGGCAAAATCAATATCATGTTCTTTCGCCGCTTTTATCAGGCCGCTTACCACCGGATAGCTGTAGGGCCCCACACTGTCTTTCACACAGATGGATACCTGATGCTCCGTACAGTTCAGTCCTTCGCCCACACATCCCATGTCCACCGACAGGATTTCCGTTACGCCTTCCGGTACGGTTCCGCAGGCTCCATGCCCCACTTCTTCATAGACGGTAATATGATGGTAAATATTCCGTTTGGGCGTAATCTTCTCTTCTTTCATATATTTTGCAAATCCAAGCAAAATACCCACACTCAGTTTATCATCCAGAAACCGGCTTTTGATATATCCTTTTTCCGTAATCACGGTTCTGGGTTCAAAGGCCACAATATCCCCCGCCATAATGCCGAGTTTTTCTGTCTCTTCTTTAGAACTCACCTTTTCGTCCGGCACCACCTCCATGGTACTGAAACTCCGTCTGGCAGTGCTGTAATCGTCGTTTACATGGACAGAGGCATTTTCCAGCTGAAAGGTCCCTTCATATACACCGTCAGACCTGGTTATGATCCGACAGTTTTCCCCTTCCGTATTATTGGGATTCAGACCGCCCAGAGGGGATACTTTCAGCCTGCCGTTCCCTTTGATTTCACAGACCATGGCTCCCAGCGTATCCATATGGGCTTCCAGCAGGATCCCGTCTTTTTCCTTTTCCCCTCCCAGATTCACCAATACGCCGCCTTTTACGGTTTTTACCGGTTCATATCCCAGTAAGCGGTAGGTATTCATCAGATACTCCGCCGCTTCCTCTGTGTATCCGGTGGGACTGTCTATGGCCAGAATGTTCCCGGTCTGCTCCAGAATATATTCCATTATTGTTTCCATCTTTTCCTCTTTTCCTCCTGTAATTACTTTCTGTACCACCTGTCTGGCATACCGGCTCTGCTGTTTACTTCAGGTAAAGAAATGCCCCAAGATTTCCCCGTTTTCCATGGCTGGCCCGATGGGAGAACAGCAGTTTGTGGTTGCAGCAGGTACATAGCCTGGTTACTGCCAGGTGTTCCTTCCGGATGCCTGCTTCTGACAGAACGATTTCATTGGCCCGCCATAAATCAAGCTGATATTTTCCATTTCCTTTATTCTGCAAAATCTCGTCTCTGTGACCGGAAAATTCCTGTTCAAATTCCAGGGCCACATCTTCACTGACCTCATAGCAGCTCTGGCAGATGGAGGGGCCAACAGCGCAGACCACATCCTCCACCTCCGTCTGAAATTCCCGCTTCATGGCTTCCAGTGTGGCTTTTCCCATACGTCCCACGGTTCCCCGCCAGCCGGAATGAGAAAGTCCAATGGCCTTTTGTCTGGTATCCACAAAATACAAAGGCACGCAGTCTGCAAAAAAAGCAGACAGTACCAGCCCCGGTTCATTGGTTATCAGACCGTCCGTATCGGTATATCCGCGCTCCCTGAGCAGCCCCTTTCCTGCATCTTCTCTGCCCACACGTCTCACATTGGTGGTATGGGTCTGGTCTGTCAGCACAAAATCCCCATATGCTGTGCCAAGAGCCTTTGCAGTTCTGCGGAAATTTTCTTCCACGGCCTCTCGCTCATCTCCTCTGGCAAAGCTCAGGTTCAGACTTTCAAACATCCCTCTGCTGACGCCGCCCAGTCTGGTGGTAAAGCAGTGCCCTGCTATCCCGGTTTCCTCCAGCAGAGGAAAATACAGGCAGGGAAACATTCCTGTCTCTGTCTCCACCTGTTTTAACACCGGCACCTGTTCCTGCCCTCTGTACTGAAATGCAATGTGCTTCTCCATAACCGCTCCTTCCTGTTTTACCTCTTATCGCTGAAAAGGAAATGCATGTTCCACATGAATGATCTCTGTGTCCAGAATTCCTATTACATCAAACCGGCAGGGTGTTTCTTCCCCATAGCCATGGCGGAAACAGTAATATTCCGCCGTTTTGCAGATACGCCGCTGTTTGAAACGGTCCACTGCTTCCAGGGGATGGCCGCCTTTTCCATCTTTACGGTATTTCACCTCTGCAAATACCAGATACTTCCCCTGTTTTGCCACCAAATCTATTTCCCCGTACCTGCTGCGGAAATTTGCCTCCAGAATCTGATACCCTTTTTCCTTCAGAAATTCTGCCGCCTTCTGTTCGAAGGCTGTGCCCAGGCTGCGGTTCTTATTTCCTGCTTTTCCCAACTTATACTATCCCTTCTGTTACTATCCCTTCTGTTCTCCCGGAAATTTTCCCTCTGAGTCTCCTGCTGCCATCTATCGCAGTTTTTCCCGCATTCGCTCCATATCATCCACAAATACCAGAATTTCCGCCACCACTTCATACAGTTCCGGCGGTATCATATCGCCGATTTCCAGTTTGGACAGTGTTTTTGCCAGTTTGTCATCCCGGTAAAAAGGGATGTTGTCTTCTTTTGCTTTCTCAATAATCCGCTCCGCCAGATGTCCTTTTCCGGTGGCAATGATTTTCGGTGCGGTTTCTCCCGGATTGTAGGCTATGGCCACAGCGGTTTTCTGCTTTTCACCCGATGCGGTTTCCATGGTCACCAGCTCTTTTGTATTTCTGTATCTCGTTCCATCCATGGCCCTTTGGCTCCCTTCCCACATAATGTTCACAGACTGTATACTGTATTTCTGTTTACGGTCTGTATGGGCATAGTTTCTATGCCTTCACATCAAAAGAATACCGGTGCAGTTTCCCGGCGGGCTTTTCCTGCTCTAAAAACTCCTGGGGGGATTCTTTCTGCAGCTTCCGGTTTTCCACTTTAATTTCGCAGCTGTAGCCTTTCTGCTCCAGACGTTCCACCAGCCTGTCTGTAAATCCTGCAATCAGACGGTAAGATTTCTCGTCTGCCAGATAAAAATCCGTCTGCACAGACTGTCCGTGCATTTTCACATAAATGTCTGTGGAGCCGAGATGTTCCATATCCAGGTGAAGCAGTGCAGAGAGATCTCCCTCCTTCTCCCGCAGGTTCTTCTTGTTGGTATACACATACAAATCACTGTGAGCATTCTGCTGCTGCAGCTTCAGAGGAAGCTGTACATAGGTGTACACCTGATTTAACTGATTCATAAAATCCAGATTATTCCGGACGGACTGGGCCGTTTTTGCCAGAGCGCTTCCTTCCTTTCCTGCCTGGGAAAGAACCTGCTGCAGCTCCGTCATCTGCCGGTTCAGACGCTGGTACAGTTCCTTTACCGCCCCTTCTTCCTTTAATTTTTCCGGCGTCAGCATCCACTGCTCTGTCATGGCCTGCTTCATCAGGTTTTTCACCTCTTTTGAGGAAAACAGCTTTTTCATGGCCCCTCCGTCTGCATGTTCGCTGTTTTCCAACAGCTTCATCATCTGCTGTAAAAGCACTCCGGCAGACAAAGCCGTATTCAGTTTTCCCTGGGGAAGAAGCTGCTGATTCTCTGCCGCACCGGAAAATTCTTTCAGCATGGAAGCCAGATTTTCCTGCCGCTCCCCGGTCAGAACCCTGTCTATGGAATTCTGGCCCTGTAGGCTGTTGTCCTGTCCGGCAGATTCCAGCGTCTCCGGGGAAACTCCCACTCCGCTTTGTATCAGAGACTCCGCACCTGTTTTCCCGGTGAGGCTTTCCGGCGCCCCGGTTCCCGGCGCCGCCATGGTTCCTTCGGCAGTTCCTTCCTGCAGCCCAGGATTCAGAATATCACTTCCTTCTGCCATGGATTCCGGTACCTGCTCCATGGCAGAACGGAAAAGCTCCGGATTCTGTACCGTCTGATCTGCTGCCCCGGTCTGTGCTTCTCCTGAAACCATTCCCTCTCCCTGAGGGATTTCTCCCAGCAGAATTTCCATAATCTGCTGCTGAATTACGGGAATCTGACCTGTCTGCCCGCCGGCTCCCGCTGCAATATTCTGTTCGCTGCCTCCCAGCATAAAATTCTCCGGAAGTCCCTGTCCCTCCTGTCCGAACAGCTGCTCCGGCAGACTGGCAAGACCATCCATCAGATTCTGCAGATCCGGCAGGATTGCCTGCTGGCCGTTCTGGTAATTCTGGAACTGATTCAGGGAATTTTCCGTAATCTGAAATCCCAGTTTCTGCATCTGCACCAGCGTCTGCATGTCTGCCTGGGGAAAGCCTGCCACTGCCCGGGCCATCTGCATCAGACTGTTTCTGTCTATGGGAAGCTGCTCCATCATCATCTGGTTTACCATGGACAGATTACGGGGATTTACCTTCAGCCCCGCTGCTTCCAGCGCTTTTAACAGGGTGGGGTTCTGAGCGCTCTCTAACGTCACAGGGCGGATGGAAATCTGTTCTTCTGTGGTGCCCTTCACTTCAAACAGCATGGGCTGCCCTTTTTCCAGTGTGACTCCTGCCTCCATTCTGGCCTGTATGGTACTTCCGTCGCTCAGTCCCAGGGTTACCTGACCGTTGCTTTTGATGTCCGTCACCATTCCCTCAAACACTCTGCCCGGAACCATCTCCGGAAGCCGGGCGGCGGGACGCACCGCTGCTGTTTCTTTTACACTGTTTAAGGTCTGGGTATTGGAGGCTGTATTGGCCTGATATTGATGAACGCCCTCTAAAAATGACATATCCATCACTGCCTTTCTATATTTTTAATAAAGGTCTGACGGTGTATGGGCGACGGTCCAAAAGTCTGAATCGCCTGTATATGTTCTCCGGAGCCGTATCCTTTATTTCTGGCAAATCCATACTCCGGCATAATTTTGTCGTATTCCACCATCAGCCTGTCTCTGGTTACTTTCGCAATGATGCTTGCCGCTCCGATGGAAATGCTTTTTGCATCTCCTTTGATAATGGGAACCTGAGGAATAGAAACCTGAGGGATAGTCACAGCATCATTTAATAATATATCGGGCGTCAGGGATAAATTTTGAATAGCCTGCCGCATGGCCTCATAGGTTGCCTGCAGAATATTGATTTCATCAATTCTGGCGGGGCTTACCATGCCGATTCCCACAGCCAGAGCCTGCTCCATAATCACCTCATAGAGTTCCTCTCTTTTTTTCCCGCTGAGTTTCTTGGAATCATTGATATACAGTATCCTGCAGTCTTTGGGCAGAATCACCGCACCGGCAACCACAGGGCCGGCCAGCGGCCCTCTGCCCACCTCGTCGACTCCGCATACATATCCTGTCTTCTCATACTGTTTTTCATATACCCTCAGCTTTTCAATCCGCTCCCGCTCCTGTTCCAGCTTTTCTAACCGCTTCCTGGCCTGCTGCAGCAGTTTCTGAACCCCCAAGCGGCTGTCATTTCCGTATTCAGAAATAAAGGCAGGCAGCATCGTCTCCTCTGCTGCCTGTAATTCCTCTTTTATCTCACTGATTTTCTTCTGTTCTCCCACTGTACGCTCCTCTTATCCTTAAATGTCTCCGGACAGTTCCGGAATCACTCTTCCTGCTGATGTTTGATAAACCCAATCCGGTCAAAGGGATAGAGACGCAGCCAGGCTCTTCCGATAATATCTTCTCTGAGGATTTTACCCACACTGGGATCCCGGCTGTCTGAACTTGCGTTCCGGTTATCTCCCAGCACAAAATATTCTCCGTCCCCCAGTTCTATGGGAGAAGCAGCCTCTCCTGGGTCTAAAATAATCTCTCTGCCATAGGACTCTTCCAGAACTTCTCCGTCAATGTAAATATTCCCCTCGTCGTCAATCTGTACCGTCTCGCCCGGCAGACCGATAATCCTCTTGATATAATAGGTATCTTCCTTATACCGGAAAGGAAATACAATGATGTCAAATCGCTCCGGCTCATGGAACCGATAGCTGATTTTATCCACAATCAGATTATCTCCGTCGCTGAGGGTATATTCCATGGAGGTTCCGCTGACCTGGGTACGCTGTCCCACATAGTGAATCACCAGATACGTCACCAGAAATACAATTGCTATATACAGAATAAAACTGAGGGTCTCTTTCACCATATCGGACTTATCCCTGGGAGACTTCTCCCGCCCCTCTTTTTTATCTCTGCGCTTTTCTTCCTGTTTCCTGTCCTCTTCCTTCTTATTCATAGCCATACATTCTTCTTTCTTTTCAACTCTCCTCATGGGGAAACTCAAGGGTTATGTTCCCAAGACGGCCGCTGCGGAACTCGTCAATTACAAGGGCTGCCGCTTTGCTGTAATCAGGCTCATTTCCTTTTTTTATGCAATTGCGGTTTTCGGCAATCTGTGCTAACAGTTTCGGGGGATTCTGTTCTTCCTCCACTCCGTACCGGGCAGCCAGCACGCCTTTATAATTTTCTTTCAGAATCCGAATCAGCTCCAGAGAAAGTTCGTCAATATTTAAAATTTCGTCTTTTATGGAGCCAGTCAGGGCCAGAAACAGTCCCACCTGCTGGTCTTCAAATTTGGGCCATAATATTCCGGGCGTATCCAGAAGCTCCACACTTTTATTCAGTTTAATCCACTGTTTTCCTTTGGTTACCCCCGGCTTATTCCCTGTTTTGGCACAGGCCTTTCCTGCATAGGTGTTGATAAAAGTGGATTTGCCCACATTGGGGATTCCCACCACCATGGCGCGAATGGGGCGGTTTTTGATGCCTCGCTTCCGGTCCCGTTCTGTTTTCTCACGGCAGGCTTCTGCAATCACATTGGTGATGGTCTTCATACCCGTCCGGGACCTGGCATCAAGTTTTACCACAAACCAGCCCTTTTTTCTGAAATACTCCGTCCAGGCAGCAGTCTGCTTTTCACTGGCAAGATCCGCCTTATTCATCAAAATCAGCCTGGCTTTCTGCCTGCCAAGCTCATCAATATCGGGATTGCGGCTGCTTAAAGGAATTCTGGCGTCCACCAGCTCAATTACCAGATCTATTAATTTTATATCTTCCTGCATCTGACGTCTGGCTTTCGTCATATGTCCAGGATACCATTGAAACTGCATATTATCACCTTTCCGTCATTTCAGCAGACCGAACCTGTCCCAGGGCCAGACAATGCACCATGCCTTCCCCACAATATATTCTTTCCTGACATTTCCAATACTGGCATACCGGCTGTCCTCGCTGTTGTTCCTGTTATCTCCCAGCACAAAATACTCGTCCTCGCCTACGGTAAGTTCCTCTTCTGCCAGCAGTGCATTTTCCACGGCAGAAACTTCCACCTTCTCTTCAAAGGGTTCCCCATTAATATAAATCATTCCGTCCTTCACCTGTACTTTATCTCCCGGCACGGCGATAACCCGTTTGATATAGTAATGGGATTTTTCATTTCCATTGGGCAGAAATACAATCAAATCATTCTGTTTCGGACTGAATACCTTGTATACCAGACGGTTGACCAGTACCTTCTCCCCGTTTTCCAGTGTGGGAGACATGGAAGGACCTACCACCGATATGCGAAAGCCCACAAACAACACCAAAAGGACTGCAACAAACATGGTCAGCAGAATTTCTCCTGTCCAGAGCGCAATCTCTCTCAGCAATCCCGTATTAACTTTTCGCTTTTTCCGATTAAAATTTAAGCCTGATGATCTTCTCATTTTTCTCTCCGCAAACTGCGCATATGATTTTCCTCATACCGGAACTCCCAGGGAAGTTCCGGTATGAGGAAAAAGGGACAACTACAATTGTATTTGTCCCTTCTGCATTCTGTCCGGATTATTTTACCAGCTCTTTTACTTTTGCTCTCTTTCCTACGCGTCCTCTCAGGTAATTTAATTTGGCACGTCTTACTTTACCACGGCGAACAACTTCAATCTTCTCAACATTGGGAGAATGCAGCGGCCAGGTCTTCTCCACTCCCACACCGTTGGAAAACTTCCTTACGGTAAAGGTCTCGCGGTTGCTGCCGCCCTGTCTTTTTAAAACAATACCTTCAAAAATCTGAATTCTTTCACGGTTTCCCTCTTTAATCTTACCATATACCTTAACGGTATCGCCTACACGGAATTCCGTAATCTCTGATTTTAACTGTTCCTGTTCAATACTTTTGATAATTTCTGTTGCGTTCATCTTGTGACCTCCTGATTAAATTCCGATGTTCTTAATACTTTCTGTAACAGAGGACCATCATTTTCTGTCTCACAGGTTGATATTTTATCATAATTCCCCTGAAAAATCAAGGGATTTTTCATATTCCGCCAGCCATTCCTGTTCGGAAGGCGTCAGTTCTGCCCGGGCCAGCAAATCCGGCCGCCGCTCTCTGGTAAGCAGGATAGACTGCTGCCTGCGCCAGGCTTCGATATTTTTGTGATGGCCGGACAGCAGTATGGAAGGCACCTTTTTCCCATTCCATTCCTCCGGTCTGGAATACTGGGGATATTCCAGCAGACTGCCTTCAAAAGATTCCGTGCTGCCGGAGGATTCATTGCCCAGAACACCGGGCACCATGCGGGCAATGGCGTCCACCATCACCATGGCCGGCAGCTCGCCGCCAGTCAGCACATAATCTCCGATGGACATGTAATCTGTCACAATTTCTTCCAGTACACGTTCATCTATGCCTTCATAATGGCCGCAGAGCAGAATAATATCTTCCTCTTCTGCCAGACTTCTGGCGTCCTTCTGAGAAAAAGTTTTTCCCTGAGGCGTCACATAGATACATCTTGGTTTCTTTCCTGTCCGTTCCACCACAGATTTCCAGGCGTCGTATACCGGCTGGGCCTGCATGAGCATTCCCGCTCCGCCTCCATAAGGATAATCATCTACTTTATAATGTTTATTTGCGGAGTAATCTCTGATATTTACGGCCTCAATATGCAAAAAACCCGCTTCCATGGCACGTCCGATGATACTGGTGTTCAGTCCGTTCATCACCATTTCCGGAAATAAAGTCAGTATATAAAAATTCATAGCTTTTCCTCAGTCTTCTTCCAGCAGTCCCGGCAGCAGATGTACCCGCATGGTTCTCTGTTCCATATCCACATTCAGAATGCATTCTTTAATGGCCGGAATCAGCAGTTCTTTCTTTCTGCCGGGAATCTTCTCAGCAGCAGACATTTCCTCTGCCTGAATCACATAGACATCATTGGCCCCGGTCTGCAGTACATCTGCAATATGCCCCAGCACCTGTCCTTCTTCTGTCAGAACCTTCACCCCCAGCAAATCTGCAATATAATATTCATCTTCTTCACATTTCACTGCCTGGTCTCTGGTTACGAAAAGACTTTTTCCTCTGTATTTTTCCACATCATTTATACTGTCAATACCACTGAATTTTAAAATCACCAGATTTTTGAAAAATTTCACCTGGGTAATTTCCAGCTCCAGCTTTTCACTGCCGGTATCCAGCAATACTTTTTTTAATTTTTTAAATCTTGCTGCATCATCTGTGGTGGGAAATACCTTTACTTCCCCCCGTATTCCATGGGTGGTGGTAATCACCCCCACCTGAAACAAATCTTCCATACGGTTTCCTTTCCAGATAAAAATCACAGTGAAACTTCACTGTGATTTTCGTCTGTTACTGCATAATATCCACAATAACTTTCTTTTCGCTTTTAGCTGCTGCTGCTTTTACAACGGAACGAATTGCCTTGGCAATGCGCCCCTGCTTTCCGATGACCTTTCCCATATCTGCCTGGGCAACACGTAACTCTATCACAATGGACTTTTCGTTCTCAGTCTCTGTAACTGCAACTTCTTCAGGATTATCCACAAGTGCTTTCGCAATTACTTCTACCAATTCTCTCATTACGTCACCTCACGAAGATTATTTTTCGATACCGGCTGCTTTAAAAATCTTTCCTACCATTTCTGTAGGCTGAGCACCATTTGCCAGCCATTTTTTTGCCAGTTCTTCATTCACATGGAACTCGCTTGGATCCCTTGTAGGGTCATAGGTTCCAATCTCCTCGATAAATTTACCGTCTCTCGGAGACCGGGAATCAGCTACCACGATTCTATAGAAAGGAGCCTTCTTCTGTCCCATTCTTTTCAATCTGATTTTTACCATTTTACTTCTCACCTCCTGATTGTTAAACTGTTTTCTATCAGTAAGCAGAACCTGCAAAAAGCCTGTCCTGTTACGAACTTTGCTGCGCTGCCCCGAATGGGCAGTATCTTTTCAGAAATCTCTGTCAAAATCCAAAGGGCAGTTTGAAACCGCTTCGGCGTTTTCCTTTGCCGCCCATTAACCCCGGCATCTGTTTCATCATTTTCCGGCTCTGCTCAAACTGCTTCACCAGACGGTTTACCTCGCTGATGTCCACGCCTGCTCCCTGGGCTATCCTGTGTTTGCGGCTGGGATTTAAAATGGAGGGATTGGCCCGCTCCCTGGGCGTCATGGAATAAATAATGCCTTCGATTCTGGCCATTTTCTTCTCATCCATGGCATTTTCAATTTCGGCAATCTGAGAACTTCCAATTCCCGGCATCATACTGAGCAGGCTGGAAAGGCCGCCCATTTTCTTCATCTGGTTCATGGATTCCAGATAATCGTCAAAGCCAAATTCCGCCTTCTTCATTTTCTGTTCCAGCTCTCTGGCTTTTTCCTCGTCGATGTTCTCCTGGGCCTTTTCAATCAGCGTCAGCACATCTCCCATACCCAGAATCCGGTTGGCCATACGGTCCGGATAGAACTGCTCCAGATCAGAGAGTTTTTCTCCCATGCCCACATATAACAGGGGCTTGCCTGTCACTGCCCGGATGGACAATGCAGCTCCGCCTCTGGTGTCACCGTCTAACTTGGTCAGCACCACGCCGTCAATGCCGATTTTCTCTTCAAATGTGGAAGCCACATTCACCGCGTCCTGCCCGGTCATGGCGTCCACCACCAGAATGGTCTGATGTACTTCCACCTGTTCTTTGATTTCCTGCAATTCCCCCATCATGTCTTCATCCACATGGAGCCGCCCGGCTGTGTCCAGAATCACCACATTAAACCCTTTGGTTCTGGCATGTTCCACTGCTGCTCTGGCAATGTTCACAGGCCTGTGGCTGTCTCCCATGGAAAATACTTCCACGCCCTGCTTTTCTCCATTGATCTGAAGCTGCTGAATGGCTGCAGGACGGTAAACGTCGCAGGCTGCCAGCAGGGGTTTTCTGCCCTTCTGCTTCAGTTTTCCTGCTATCTTGGCAGTGGTGGTGGTCTTACCTGCACCCTGCAGGCCTGCCATCATGATTACGGTAATCTCACTGCCCGGTTTTAAAGCTATCTCTGTAATCTCAGACCCCATCAGGGAAACCAGTTCTTCATTTACAATTTTTATCACCATCTGTCCAGGATTCAGTCCGTTCATTACGTCCTGTCCCACTGCCCGCTCCTGTACAGATTTCACAAACTGTTTTACTACTTTAAAGTTGACATCCGCCTCCAGCAGTGCCAGCTTTACTTCTTTTAATGCTGTTTTTACATCTTCTTCTGTAAGAAGCCCTTTACTCCGCAGAGATTTGAATACGCTCTGCAGTTTTTCTGACAAGCTGTCAAACGCCATTTCATAACTCCTCTAATATCTCATCGGAAATGGCTTCAATCTCCGCCATTACCTCCGATTCTCTCTGTTCCTGACAGTTCCGGCTGAGTGTCCGGATTCGGGTGACTTTTGCCTTCGTATTCAGAAAGCGTTCCAGAAGATGCAGCTTCTCCTCATAGCCTTCCAGTGTTCTGTCACACCGTTTAATCAGATCGTGAACTCCCTGGCGGCTGATTCCCTCTTCCTTTGCAATCTCACTCAATGATAAATCATTCAGTACAAAATCCTCAAAAATGTTTCTCTGGCGCTCTGTGAGCAGCTCTCCGTAAAAATCATAGAGGTAAGTCTGCATTACTTTTCTTTCCATTTCTATCACCTGAGCTATCATACTATAAAACATCCGGGGTGTCAAGTGTTTTTCCCTGACACTCCGGATATTTTTTCTTCCTTAAGAAGCTGTGTACGGTATTTCCAGTGTTTTGGATTTCATTCCGTAAAAAGTCTTTCCGTCTAACACTTTAAACGCCCGGATTCTGTAATAATGGCGTTTCTTTTTCTTCAGATATTTATCCGTATAGCTTTTTCTGGAAGCTGATGTGAGTTTGATAATCTTTTTATACCCGGAATCTTTTCTGGCTGAAGCATAGATAATATAGCCGCTGGCATTTTTATTTTTATTCCAGGTAAGTTTCGCATATCCTTTTGAGGTACTGCTGCCCTTCAGTGCGGGGGCTTTCAGAATAACTCCCCGCACGCTGTCACTGAGTTTGCTGCCGCACTGAGGATAGGAATTTCGTGCCGCAATTTTATAATAGTAACACTGATTTACTTTTGCTTTCTTATCAGTATATGTGGGCTTTTTACTGGTTCCGATTAAAGTATAGGAACCGTTCTTTTTGGTGGAACGGTAAATGGCGTAGCTGCTGGCATCAGACGTTGCCTTCCAGGTCAGTTTTATGCTGCCGTAAGTATCCTTATCTGCAGAAGTGTCCACAGAAGAGGCCTTCAGTCCTGTGGGTGTATCACAGGTCACATAAAGATAGTAAGAAGCCTTGTCGTTTGCATCCTCTTTATTGCGGACGGTGATTACTGCCCGGCCGGAGGTTTTTGCCGTTACCATTCCCGTAGCGGAATCTATGGAAGCCACCTTTGTCCGGCTGCTGGTCCATTTGAGATCTTTTGCATTTGTATCAGGCTGAATCTGCAGCCGGTCTCCCTTGCTGGCCAGATACCATTCCCTTGGAAAAGACAGAGGAATTCTTACTGTAATATCACAAAAGGCCTGCAGACCGTCAGGGGTTATGGCTGCCACTGAAGTGGTTCCACCCTGTTTTGCCCGAATTGCTCCGGTGGCGGGGTTTACTGACACCACATCCGTATTCAGGCTCCTGTATGTCACACTGGAAACAGGGGAGTAGCCGGAAAGCGCTGTCACCTTTGTGGACTCATTGGGATTAAGGGTAATACTGCCGGTGCTCATCCGGATGGAGCCTGATACCAGAGAAGCCAAAAGCACCTGTTCCCGTTCTCCGATATCACAGTCGCTCAGCGTGGCTTTTCGTGGGTCCGGAATACTTTTGAAAATCCGGTAGTAAAAAGAGCAGGCCGCCAGATAATACCCGGCATAGGTGGGATGTTTGAAATCCGGTCCCACCATGCGGATCCAGGGATAGAGAATATGGGCCCGGTTATAATGCATTCCCACCGGAACCGCCTCAATCCCCAGTCTTACTTCCAGTGATTTGCAGGCAGCGGCAACATACAGCTCCAGCTCTCCTGCTGTGAGCATTGTGGGTACTCCGTTGACTTTTGTAAGGGAATTATCACTGTACCCGTGGGTCATATACAGCAGAGGCGTAGCCTGAGGCTGATAGGTTTTTATCATACGAAGAATACGCTCTACGGCCGGATAAGTCCTGGTGTCAAACTGTTCCACCAGGGATTTGCTCTGTTCCTGAATGACAATATAATCCCATTTTTCATTCAGAAGCTGCACCATCAGTTCCTTGTGATAAGACAGGTATTCACTCTGCATTCCTGCATAATAGCTCAGCCAGGCGCCTCCATGGCTCACGGTTTTCACATCCAGGTTATGCCCTTCCCAGGCAGCCAGTTCCTCCAGAGGCTTCTCCACAGAGTATGTGACATTATATGGCTTATATTTGGTAAAACTGTTTCCCACCATAAGCACGCGTATGGGACTTTCCGTGCTGACCGGCGGCTTGTTATCCGGCCTGTCTCCGGGGCTGTTATCGGAATTATCCCCCGTATTATCGCCGGGCTTCTGATTCTCATCGTCTCCCGGTTTCTGATTCGGGTCATCCTCCGGTTTCTGATTTGCATCCTCTCCGGAACGTCCGCCGGAATTCCGATTTGATATTTCTGCTGAATGTGTGTCCTCTCCCAGGTAAGCCGCATTGATTTCCATGCTTCCCATACTGCTGAGTACCAGAACCAGCAATACACATATCAGTTTCTTCATAGTCTCTCCTAAGTTGAATTGATATGAATTGATTATAACATGGAAAAATCGGTTTTCCAACCTTTGCATTTGGTAGCCTTTCTGTTCCAGAGCAGCCATAATCTTTTTCTTATGCTCTGTGCCGAAAGCCTCCATGGTAATCCGAAGTTCCACAGCCGCATTGCGGTTCGTTGACACAAACTGATTATGCTCTAATTTTATAACATTTCCCAGCTCTGTGGCAATAGTATTTGCAATTTTACATAATTCTCCCGGTTTATCGGGCAGCAGTACAGATACGGTAAAGATACGGTCCCGGAAAATCAGTCCCTGCTGAACCACGGAGGACATGGTAATCACATCCATATTGCCGCCGCTTAAGATTGCTACCGCCTTCTTTCCCTTCAGATCAAGCTGCTTTAACGCCGCAACCGTTAGAAGTCCTGAATTCTCCACTACCATCTTGTGATTCTCCACCAGATCCAGGAATGCTCCGATCAAATCGTCATCCTCCACCAGAAGAATATCGTCCACATTTTCTTTGACATAAGGAAGATTCTGGTCTCCTACTCTTTTGACTGCTGTTCCGTCTGCAATGGTATTGGCGCTGGGAAGTTCTACCGGCTCTCCCGCTTCAATGGCGGCTTTCATACTGGCCGCCTGGGCAGGTTCTACTCCAATTACCTTAATCTTAGGATTCAGCATCTTTGCTAAAACAGACACGCCGGTGATCAGCCCGCCGCCGCCAATAGGTACGAGTATATAATCCACTGTGGGAAGTTCCTGGACGATCTCCATAGCAATGCTTCCCTGTCCGGTTGCCACATCCAGGTCGTCAAAGGGATGTACGAACGTATACCCTTTCTCCTTGGCAAGCTTTAGAGCGTACGTACAGGCGTCGTCGTACACGTCCCCGTAAAGAATGACTTCCGCTCCGTATCCTTTGGTACGGTTCACCTTGATCAGAGGCGTCCCGGTAGGCATAACCACCACTGCTTTACAGCCGTATTTCTG
>OFHA01000173.1_pt1 | contig 58076 bp, 51 predicted proteins | sample 1521891 | NCBI WGS metagenome assembly OFHA01 (sample SAMEA3504089, study PRJEB24116) | mouse gut metagenome | biome: mouse gut; feature: mouse-associated habitat; material: faeces | place: Denmark | collected 2011
AGTAAAACCGTCGATTTTTAACCGCCGGAGTAATATATATAAAAGAAATAATGCATCACTACAAAAGGAGCGCCTGCCAAAATGAAAATCAAAATCTGCGACGATGAAAAGGAAGCAGCAAAGGAACTACAAAAAATCATCTATGGCATCATGGAGGGGCAGGAAGATACGGAAATTAAAGTTTATGGTTCAGGAAAAGAACTTCTCCATGATATTGCTGATGGGGACGTGGTTTTCCTTGACATTGAAATGCCCCAAATGGACGGCATTGAGGCAGGGCGTTGCTTAAAAGACAAAGCTGACTGCCATATCATTTTGGAAACAGGTCAGATCCAGCGCTTCAAAGAAGCTTTTTTCATCCAAGCCCTGCGCTTCATTACAAAACCATTCCAGAAAAATGAAATTAAGGAAGCTTTGGAGGCAGCCCTTGCAAGAAACGTGGAAGACAGAACCCTGGAAGCCTATGCCCAACGCCAAAAGTACCTGCTGAAAGAAAAGGACATCCGCTACGCCCGCGCTATCAACAGCCAGGTGGAATTATTCACCGCAAACAGGGTGTTCCGGAAAGCAACTACGTTGCAGGAACTATATGCGGAACTGGATGGGCGGTTCTTTTTCCGGATAAACCGCCAATACATCATAAATTTCCGGCATATAGAACATGTATCTGGGGATCGCCTGTCCATATCTGGCAAATCTTTTAAAATTGCCAGAAACCGCTTCCGTGAATTCAAATATGCATATCTGGAATTCGATATGAAATACAAAAGGGGGCAATAGGCATATGATAGCAGAATTTGTGCTTTATTACGGAATTACATTATTGGAATTCCATCTTGGCATATATACATGTTTTAGCGGAAAGCTAAAATATCCATGGATACAGGCTCTCGGAGGGGCTTTTGCCATCATTCTGTCCCCTGTCCTGCGCAAAACTGCCTTCCCTGTAGAAGTAGCTGCCACTTTAACTGCCGCAGGGATATCCTGCATTTGCCTTAAGCAAAACTGGAAACAAAAATTCTATCAAGCTGCCATTGTCTTTGTTTTTCTGGAAGGCATCCGGGAACTTATCAATGGCCCTAATACCCTATACCAACCAAATATCATAGAAACACCTATCCTTGCACTATTGGGGGATATTGTATATTTCCTTGTATTCTGTTTCATTTTGACCATCCAGCATCACACATCCCTACAAATGAAGCCAAAGCTGCTGAAAATTGCCAAAAAAACCCTGCCTGCATTAGCGCTTATCCTTGTCTGGGATATATTGTTAATTATTGGCGTAATTAGTTTGGCTATAGAATATATACCAGGGACAGGAGCAAAAATTTTATTTGGCGCTTTAGAATTTATCTCCTTTTTCAGTTTATTAATTTTAATTGCTTTTCCCACTTATATCGACCAGACAAACCAAGCCCTTGTGGAACTGAAAAAGCAACAAGAAGAATTCCAAAAATCAGAACAATTGTATTATGAAATGTTGCTGGAAAAAGAGCAGAATACCAGAAAATACAGGCATGACATGCAAAATCACCTCATATGCCTAAATGGGCTTGCTAAGGATGGGGATTTAGATGCTTTACAATCCTATTTGAAAAATATGTCAGATACCTTCCAGTCATTGCAGGCAGGCTATTACGAAACAGGAAATAAAATTCTTAATATTATAACGCTGCACATCCTATCCCAATTAGAGAACTCTGCCAACGTACATATTTATGGGAAAGCCTGCAATGCAGAAATCTTTAGCCAAGCAGATTTGGGCAGCATTTATGGAAATCTCCTGCAAAATGCGGTGGAGGAACTCAACCGTTTCCCAAAAGGGACACCGCTATTCCTTACCATCACCTTTTCTTCGGAAGGGAACGCCCTGCAAATAGAATTGGAAAATTCCTGCCGGAAACGGGAAGATTATGTTACAACCTCCAAAAAAGAGAAATCTATGCATGGGTATGGCCTGAAAAATGTCCAAGAAGCGTTGGACCGGATAGGGGGAGCATACAATATCCAACTGCGTGAATCCAGTTATTATGTAAGCGTCATCTTACCAGTTCCTGCTGCACAGTGGAAGAAATAACTATCCAGCCAGTTTCTGTTTGCCATTCAGCCAATTAAGCAGCCATTCAGCCAATTTCTATTGCATTGGGCTGCAGGCAATGCTATATTCTTCGCAGAAAGGAGGGATACAGCATGTTCCATGCATATTCTATTGAAAAATTTATAAAATGGATATTCAAGTTATGGTGATTAAAACTCATTAACATGCACACAACGAAAACGTATTTTAATTTTACGACAAGAAACAGGAGAGATTAAAAAATGAAAAAATGTTTATTATCTGTGTTATTAACATGTACAATGTTATTAGGGATGAATCTCGCTGCATATGCAGCATATGAAGATGGAAATGGCACAAATAAAAATGTGGGTGTTTCCGAACAAATGCCTGCGTATTCTGAAAACATGGGCAGGTCTATATCAATGCCCAGCAAATCCAGCCTATATACGACCGGAGAAACATACTCCGTTAGCGGAACCGCATCCACAACCTTTTCAGGATTGAAAAACAATAAATATTATTTCCTCCAATTTGAAGCTCCATCTGACTTTTCAGGCTCTGTAAGGGGGAACCGATAATACCATGTCATCCAATGCGCTTAAAAAAATTGCACTTATTGCAATGGTACTCGACCATATTGCACTGTTCCTTCCCGGCATGCCGCTATACCTGCGTTGGATTGGCAGGATATCTATGCCATTGTTCCTATTCGTTTTTGTCCATTCCATAGATAATACGAAGGACCGAAAGGCATTTGCAGGCAGATTGTACATATTTAACGCCCTAATGGCTTTCCTGGATTTGGCATACAATATCATGCCCATTCCATCTGAAAGATATTATGGGATATTCGTTCGGCTGGATACAAATATTTTTGGTACATTTTTTGCGCTATACGTCCTCATCCTAGTAATAAAGAAAACTATAGCGCGCAGCGCCCATTGGAAAAAAATTTTGGCGGCCTACATTTTCTGGCAGGCCGCCACTGTAGTTTTCTGCACCTTTGTATCCATCCAGCTTGACGATGCGTACTGTTTATTCTTTGCAGCAATCAGCGGAAATATTTTTTTCAACGAAGGCCGCTTTTTTGTAATAGCGTTGGGAATTGCCCTATATTTTTCCAAAAACCAAAAATGGAAATGTGCATCTTGGTATTCCGCAGTGGTATTGGGAAATTCCGTTATTATCTTAAGCCAAATCATCCCGAGAATTTACATGCATCTTTCATCTAACTTATTGGCAGATTTTATCTATTGCCGTATTTTCGGGACGCTTGGGTACGACGTCCTGCGGTTTGAACCGCCAAACTTCCTGACAAACGAATTTGAGTGGATGGCAATGTCTGCATTGCCCCTTTTCCTGCTCTATGACGGTTCCAAAGGCAGGCCGCATAAATATTTTTATTATGTGTTCTACCCATGCCACATTATGGCCTTTGCTCTCCTTGGGCAATTCCTTTGATGCCTGACATATTTGCTGGTACATCATAAAAAATCACTGGCCGCCCTGCACAGGATAGCCAGTGATTTTTTGGTACAAGATATTATATTAGAAGAACACATGGTTCCCAATTACGATTCCAGACGCCCCGGAAGCTGTATTGCGGAAACTTGTTGCCCCGCCTACGTTGCTGGCTCCGCCGATTGCTTCCTGTGCAGCTTGGATGCAGCTCCCCGACACGCCGCTTGCCAGCACTCTTGCCAGCGCCCCGCTGGATGCCGGGGTAAACTGCCCACTCTGGTAAATAACCCCTGAAATGCTGCCTGCATAGCCTGCACGGAGACGGTTCATTACTACTGCTCCTACTGCTAATTTCCCTTCATACGGTTCGCTGCCTGCTTCACACTGGATCAGCGCCCCAAGCAGTGTTACGTCATCATAAGACGCTGAAACTGCCCCTCTCTGGGAAGTGCCGCTGGACGCCTGCTGTGCTTTCTTGGCTTTCTCTGCTTCTGCCGCTGCAATGGCTGCCCGTTCCTCCTCAATGGAAATGGCTTTTCCTAATTTCAGCTCCACATCCACATATTCTGCGCTGACATAGCCTACGCCTTCTTCCATTTTTACCACAACCCAGCCTTCCGGCGCTTCAGCTTCTGTATCTACCTTAGCCCTGCCGCCTTCTTCCAATACATCCATAACCGTTGTATCTTCCGAAGCCGACGCCTGTTCGCGGATCCTTACGCCGCCTGTCACTGCGGTTGCATATACGGTGCCTACCTGGTTTGCAAGCTCCTCTGCCGCAAGCCCAGTTACGCAGAATTCATTTTTCACATAGCCTTCTACGCTCCCGGAACTGATTTTTGTCCATTCTTCCCCTTGCTCCAAAATATCTGCGGAAGCCCCTTTGTGGAGTTTCCCGGCAAGTTCTGCTTCATCGGAAGGTTCGGTACGGATATTTAAATAATCCTCTACGTTCGGAAGCAATTTTGCTGCCCAAGGAGAAACCTCCTGGCTCCCAACAGCTACTAAGCCGTCCCTGGCAGACCCGTCGGCATCTTCACTTCCTTCTTTATTTTCTGGCTCTCCTTCTGCCGCTTCATCGGGAGTCCCTTCTTCACCATCTTCTGGCTGGCTTTTTTCTTCGTTGCCCTCTGGATTCTGTTCTTCTTCTGCTTTGGAGGCATCTTCTGGCTTCCCGCCTTCTTCCGGATCCTCTGTTTTTTCCGGATCCTGCCCTTCGTTGCCGGTATCTTCCCCTTCTGCTTCTGTTTCTTCTGTATCAGAAGCTTTTTCTTCTATATCAGAAGTTTCCGGTGTTTTTTCAGCCACTTCTTCCTGGCCGGATTCCTCCGTTTTTATTTCATTGTTTTCCTCTGGCTTGCTTTCCTCAGAGGGCTTTTCTGTTTTTTCTTTCCCGCTGTTTTCTGTCTTTCCTTCTGCCATTTCCAATTCAGGTGCTTTTTCTGTTTCTAATGCGGAAGCATTTTCACTGTTTTCCGTCCCAGAGGTTTCCTCTTTCAGCGCTTCGTCCAAAATCCCTACGCTTATGCCGCTGCCCTTAGAAGCATTTTCTTCTGCGTTTTCTTTTTGTGGGCTTTCCTGTTCTTCTGCTTTCTGTTCAGGCTCATTTTCTGTGATAGATGATGCTACAACCTCGCGGATTGTCCGCACCTTCGCTGCAGCTTCTGCTTTGTCACTTACTTCTGCCGGTTCTGCTGATAATTCTACCGTCTGGTCGTCTGGAACCTGAGTTGCTGCATTAGCCCCGTACACAGATGATACGGAAAGCATAAGTGAAAAAGCTGCAACAATTCCACTTTCCACAAGCCTCTTATCGAATTTCATATTAACCTCCTGAATTTCTGCTAAAATAACATTAACTATTTTTTAAATTTTTGTATGTTATTTTATTCAATTTTGTTACAAATGTTACGAACTTGTTACACTATAGCAAAGAAATTGTAAATTGTCAAGGGTTATGCCGCAATTATATTTGCCTGCCGGAGGACAATATCTGTTCTTCTGCCGTTTGACTGCCCTGTTTTCCCTGTATTTTGGCAGATTTTTGTACAATTATTACTATTTATTTACTTTTTCTTGCAATGAAACCGACAAACCGCTATAATGGTAAGAAAAAAAGGAGGATACTCTTGTGAAAGAAACAAACTTTACATCCACAGACAAGGAAGCTGCACCATCTGGCGTCAGAAGGCTTTCCTCCATTCGCTTAAAAGTAGTAGGCGTTCTTCTCGCTTCTATTAATATAACCATTATTCTCTGTATTTGTGTAATTATCCCTAATGTCAGGGAAAATCTCATCCACACGACACAGAGTTATATGTATGACCTTACAAATTCCTATGGAAAAGTGCTGTCCCAGAATGTAGGCATTTCTGTTATGTACCTGCGCACAGACCGACTGGAAAACCTTGTAGGGGATACCGGGCTGCAGAATGTCAGCACCAGCCATTTTTTTGTTACAGATGAAAAAGGGATGATTTTGTACCATCCAGACAATACCCTGATTGGCTCAACTGTGGAGGACAGTCCAATCTTAGAGCTTACAGGGCAGATTGCAGACGGGCAGATTCCGGACCCTGACGTGGTACGTTATGAAAAGAATGGGGAAAATATATATTCTTCCTATTATATTGTCGCGGACGGAAAAGCCATCCTGGTCCTTTCCGCTGAGGAAAAAGATATTTTTAAGCCGATTACCGACATTACCCGGCAAGCCATTATTTTTTGCATAATCCTGTCGGTTGTCCTTGGCTTTTCCAGTTTCCTGATGATCGACCGGCTGACAAAGCCAATTATAACGATTTCCAAAATTGTAGGGAAATTTGCCAAAATGGACCTTACCCCAGACCCGCGCTTAAACAAAATCAGCCGGCGCAAAGATGAAACGGGAACCATTGGGGTTGCATTGCTTTCCCTGCGGGAAGCACTGGCTGGGATTATTTCCGATATCCAGCAGCAGAGCACATTGCTCTACCACACTGCAGAATCTTTAAGCAGCAATGCCGCCGCAACCTCCGGCACTGTGCAGAACGTGGAACGGGCAGTCAGCGATATCGCTGCGAATGCCACCAGCCAGGCAGAAGAAACCCAGAAGGCAACAGACGATATCCTCCTGATAGGGAATATGGTGGAAAATACCTCCTCGGAGGTTTCTTCCCTGCGCACCATTGCACAGTCCATCAAGAGTTCCAGCGACCATGCCAACAGCACGCTCCAGGAACTGGATTCCATCAACCAGCGCGCCATAGATTCCATTAATACCATTTATGAGCAGACGCATACCACCAATGAATCCGCCCTGAAAATCAAAGAGGCTGCAAGCCTGATTTCCTCAATAGCAGATGAAACCAGCCTGCTGTCCCTCAATGCTTCCATTGAAGCGGCACGGGCAGGGGAAGCTGGGCGGGGCTTTGCCGTAGTAGCATCCCAAATCCAAAAGCTGGCTGAACAGTCCAACCAATCTGCCAGCCAGATTGACGCCATCATATATGCCTTGCTGGAAGATTCCCAAAATGCAGTGGAAACCATGGAATCTGTGCGGGATATTATGATTCAGCAAAATGAAAATGTGACAAAGACTGGCTCTACCTTTTCCCAAGTCCAGGGCGGGATTTCAGAATCCGTCACAAATGTGGATTCCATTGCCAGCCGCACGGACCAGTTAAATACTGCCCGTGTCAATATTGTAGATGTGGTTCAGAATTTGGCTTCTATTGCCGAACAGAATGCTTCTAATACGCAGGAAACCTCTGCGGCCGTCTTAGAAGTTGCAAATGTAATGCAGGAAATTTCCGAACATGCAACTAAGCTGCAGGAAATTGCATCGGCTTTGGAAACAAATATGAATGCATTCCAATTGTAAGTACCGTTATCCTTCGTTGTCTATAGAGTAAAGCAGCCGCGCCCCCAGTTCATTTTGGGGGTGCGGCTGCTTTTCAAGAGTCTTTGGTTCCCGCTAATATGCAAACCTAATGCCGTTCCCTTAAAGCCTCTTTAATAATGCTTCCCGCTCTGCTTCATATCCTGGCTTGCCCAGCAGTGCAAACATATTGCGCTTGTAGCTTTCTACGCCCGGCTGGTTAAAGGGGTTCACCCCTAACAAATACCCGCTCAGCCCGCAGGCAAACTCATAGAAATAGAATAACTGGCCAAGATAGTATTCATTCTGTTCCGGGATGTTTACCATCAGGTTGGGCACATTCCCGTCGGTGTGGGCAAGGATTGTCCCATTCATGGCATTTTTATTGACAAAGTCCATGTCCTTCCCTGCCAGATAATTCAAGCCGTCCAAATCCACAGGTTCTTCGTTGATTTTCACAGTATGGCGTGACTTTTCCACGCTCATTACGGTTTCAAACATAATCCTTGCGCCGTCTTGGATAAACTGCCCCATGGAGTGTAAATCTGTAGTCAAATCTACCGCAGCGGGGAAAATGCCCTTCTGGTCTTTCCCTTCGCTTTCCCCGTAAAGCTGTTTCCACCATTCGGAAATATAGTGGAGGGATGGCTCATAGTTTGCCAGCACTTCCACGGTTTTCCCTTTCCTTAAAAGAATGTTCCGCACTGCTGCATACTGCATTGCATCATTGTCAGAAAACGATTGGTTGATCGCCAAGTCGCGCCCTGCTGCCGCGCCTTCCATCAGCTTGCCAATATCTGCCCCGCTGACTGCAATTGGCAGAAGCCCCACTGCGGTCAGCACAGAGAACCGCCCACCAACATCATCCGGCACCACAAAGGTTTCATACCCTTCCTCAGTTGCCAGGCCCTTAAGCGCCCCGCGCGCCTTGTCCGTTGTTGCATAAATCCTCTTTGCCGCGCCGTCTTTCCCATATTTCTTCTCCAGCATTTCCTTAAATACACGAAAAGCAATTGCCGGTTCTGTCGTAGTCCCAGATTTTGAAATCACATTCACAGAAAAATCACGGTCGCCGATTACTTCTATCAGCTCTGCAAGGTAGGAGCTGCTGATGCTGTTCCCAGCAAAATAAATTTCTGGTGTCTTGCGGATTTCCTTGGGCACTACATTGTAAAACCCATGCCTTAAAAATTCAATGGCAGCCCTTGCACCCAGATAGGAGCCGCCAATCCCGATTACCACCAGCACTTCGGAATCGCCCTGGATCTTTTCAGCAGCCTTCTGTATCCTGCCAAATTCTTCTTTGTCATAATCTACCGGCAAATCCAGCCATCCCAGAAAATCATTTCCTGCCCCGGTCTTAGAAACTAATACCTGCTTGGCATCCTCTGCCAATTTTGTCATATAGCTGACTTCTTCCTGGCTGATAAATGCGGATGCTTTCCCATAATCAAACGTTACTTTTTCCATGATTCCACTCCTTTATCTTAAATTTGCTTATCAAAAGAACCCAGATGTGGCATTTCGCCCCACTTATGGAATATTGTAACAAATCTGTCCCGCTTCGTCAAACAAATTTGCCTGTTCAGGAAAAGTATTCCTGCAATACAGCGTTAAAGATTTCTTCCTTTTCTTCTTTATCAAAGTCCTGCTTAGCGGGGGTTTCCTGCCCCCCTTCCTGCGCAGTATGTACCGGCGCCGCCATGGGCTCCTGCCCCTGTTCTTTTTCCTGCCCTTTTTCTTCCTCGTCTTCCCTCAGGATTACATCGAAGTAAGCCTGAATGTTTTCTGTAATATTCCCAAGGCTTTTATTCAGCCTTTTTATCTGCCTTAATATCCTTGCCAGGAGCCAAATTGCAATCAGCCCCATAAGGAGCACTGCCGCCCTTGCTAAGATTGCGTTGTATCTTTCTAGAAAAAACATCCATTCCTCCATTTAGCATGTCCCTCCTTTCCATAAATACACAGGCACATGCCCAAAATCCAATGGCATTTCGCCTATGCAGGGCCTGCCTGTTAATTTTATTATAAAGATTCTTGTCCCATCTGTGAAGTATCTGGGGAAGTTTTTTCGCCGCAGATTCCTCCATTTTTCGATATCCCAAATTGCTGCCGCCCACCCTGCTGCCATAACATACCCTGCCGCCCATCCCCCAAAGGGCTTGTATTCTCTTGACATTTTTGGAGAACAGTATAAGATAAAAGTAATGCAACGTTGCCCAGAGAACCAAACATTTACACATGTTTGGAACAAAGTGGGCAAGCCCAAAATTCTCAGGAGGTCACCATGAAAAAAATTGTTTTGACAGGCGGAGGGACAGCCGGCCATGTAACCCCAAACATCGCCCTGCTCCCCAGATTAAAAGAACTCGGCTATGAAATACACTATATCGGCTCTTATGATGGGATCGAAAAAAAATTAATCGAGCAGTGCGGCATCCCCTATTACGGCATTTCTTCCGGCAAGCTGCGCCGCTATTTTGATTGGAAAAATTTTTCCGACCCATTTAAGGTCATCAAGGGCTACGGCCAGGCCAGGGCTTTATTAAGGAATCTAAAGCCGGATGTGCTGTTTTCCAAAGGAGGGTTTGTTTCCGTCCCAGTAGTCATGGCTGCAAAGCACCGGAAAATCCCGGCAGTCATACACGAATCGGACATTACCCCAGGGCTTGCCAATAAGCTTGCAATCCCAAATGCCAGCAAAGTCTGCTGCAATTTCCCTGAAACCCTAAAGTACCTCCCCTCTGACAAGGCTGTACTGACAGGATCCCCCATCCGGCAGGAACTGCTGTCCGGCAGCCGCACCAACGGGCTTTCCTACTGCAAGTTCCAGTCCGGGAAACCTGTCATCATGGTAATCGGCGGCAGCAGTGGTTCCCAATTTATCAACGAGGTTGTCCGCAGCCTGCTCCCAGAGCTGTTAAAAAATTACCAGGTGCTCCACCTCTGCGGAAAGGGCAATTTAGACAGTTCCCTGAACAATACCAATGGGTATGCCCAGTTTGAATATGCAAACACGGAATTAAAAGATATGTTCGCCCTTGCGGACATTGTCGTTTCCCGGGCAGGGGCAAATGCCATCTGTGAGCTTTTAGCCCTGCGCAAGCCCAATATCCTGATTCCCCTTTCTGCCCATGCCAGCCGGGGGGACCAGATTTTAAACGCACGCTCCTTTGAGCGCCAGGGGTTCAGCATGGTAATCGAGGAAGAACAGCTTAACGATGTAATCCTGCTGGATGCCATCCAGAAATTATTCCAAGACCGCAAGAAATACGTGTCCGCCATGGAACAGAGCCAGCAGTTTAATTCAGTGGAAACGGTAGTGCAGCTTTTGGAAGGCCTTTGCAGCCAAATACCCCGCTGACCCTACCCAACCATTAGGCATACAAAAGTAAGAGGACATAACATGGCAAGTATTAGAGAAGTAGCGCAGGAGGCAGGGGTCGGGGTCGGGACAGTGTCCCGGGCATTAAACGGCTCCGGCTATGTTTCGCCTGAAACAAGGAAAAAAATTGAAAAAGCGGCAAAAAAGTTAAAATATACCCCCAATGAACTGGCAAGGAACCTGTACCATAACAGGACAGGGATTGTAGGCGTCATTGTGCCGGATTTAGACCATCCGTTTTTTTCCTCCTTGGTAAAGCATATTGAAATGGAACTGTATGGGCAAAGCTACAAAACAATGATTTGCAATACGGTAGGCATCAGCAGGCGGGAACATCTATGCCGCAAGCGCTACGGAAAGCTCCGTTGCCTTGTATTACAACAAAGACATGCTGGATGCGGCAGGAATTTCCGTGCCGGAGAAAAAAGAGGATGCGTGAATCTGGAGCAAATACTACGATGCGGCAAAAAAACTAACGAAAGATGGGGTCGTAGGCACAAACATCATTATGGACAAAGGGGAAGGGATTTCTTATGTGCTGGAGCAATTTTGGATTTCCTATGGGACGGATTTTGTTAATGAAGAAGGAAGTTCGGCAGACGGCTACTTAAACAGCCCCGAAGGCGTAGAAGCAGCCCAATTCCTAAACAGCTTAATCCAGGACGGTTACGCTAACATCGACCCGATCCAAAAAGAATTCCACAATGGCAAAGCAGCAACCATGCTGGGCGGTTCTTGGGAAGTGGCAACGCTGGAAAAGGATTACCCGGACTTAAACTGGGGTGTGACGTATTTCTCAGTGGCAGATGGGGACGGGATCCTGACCTCGCCTACCGGCGACTGGGCGGCGTCCGTCACTAAAAATACCCAGGACATGGACGCAGCCAAGGAAGTTATGCGTTTCCTGTTTTCCGAAGATAATGTAACTACATATGCACAGGCAATTTCAAAACCTCCTACAAGGGTTTCCAGCTATGAAACCCTAACGGAATATAACGAATATCCCCAGTCTGTTTTCAAAGAACAGTTAATGGAAGCAGGGCATCCAAGGCCCAGGACACCTTCCTACTGCGTACTGACTGCTGAATACGCAGAAGCCCTGCTGAATATCTTTACGGAGGTAGACCCGCAGGAGGCGTTAAATGCAGCCGCTGCAGCCATGGACAAAGATTATAACAAATACTATGCGGAAAACTGACAAAAAGGGGATAGCTATAAAGAAATCTATCAATAAAGTAAGCGAACGGAGAGCCGCTTACATTTTCACTGTCCCGGCAGTTGCATTGCTGGCAGCGTTCCTAATATCCCCATCCTTGCAGACTATCCGGTATGCATTTACCGATTACAACATAATGCGCCCTGACCGAATTGTGTTCTGCGGGCTCAACAACTTTGCTGAATTATTTCAAGACAAGGACTTTGGGACTGCTGTAAAAAATACGCTTTATTTTACTGTCCTGGTAGTACCTTTCCAAACTGTGCTTGCACTGGCATTAGCCCTATTCATATCTTCCCGCAGGAAGGGCGTATCCGTCTTCCGCGCTGCTTGTAAAATCGGGGTTGAAACCATGCGGATTCCTAAACGACCCAAAAGCGGCAATGAATTCTATTATATTTATGTCAGCATGGCAGGGAGCCGGCTACCAGATGATGATTTTCCTCGCCGGCCTGCAGGGCATTTCACGGGAACAGTATGAAGCGGCTTCCATAGACGGAGCTAGAAAAATGCAGAGCTTTTTCTATGTAACGCTTCCAGGGCTTAAGAGCGTCATCCAGTATGTTGTAATGATTACCGTAAACCAGGCAATGAAGCTATTTACCCAGACTTATGTAATGACCAAAGGCAGGCCGCAGAATTCCACCCGGACAAATGCATTTGAAAATATTGCATCTTATGTTGGCAATACCTTAGCTGCACCGATATTTGTATCACCATTACTATGGATGATCTCATCCTCCTTAATGCCAGAGGCACAGATTTTTAAAGGGCTGAATTCCTTATCCACCTTTTTCCCAAAAGAAGCCTCCCTGAACAACTACATAGAGGTATTCCAACGGATTAATATGTGGAAATTTATCGGAAACAGCCTGTTCTATGTTTTGGTAATCATTCTTTTAGACCTTCTGGTAAATTCGGTCTGCGGATATGCCTTGGCAAAATTTGAATTTAAGGGAAAGAACCTTCTTTTAACCCTTGTCATCAGCCTGATGGTATTCCCAGCAGAAGCTATTATGCTTCCTATGTACCGGGAAATGGCTGATCTTGGGTGGATTAATTCCTGGGCATCCCTGATTGTGCCGTTTGTAGCAAAGTGTTTCAGCATCTATATGTTCCGCCAGTTCTTCCTCGGCATCCCGGATGAGCTGCTGGAAGCGGCATCCATTGACGGATGCGGGCCAATCCGCACTTTTTTTAAGGTAGTAATGCCGATTTCAGGGACTGTATATGCCACCATTTTCATACTTGACTTTGTAGCACACTGGAACGACTTTATGTGGCCTTTGCTGGTGGTAACAGGGGAAGAAAAGCGCACGATCCAATTGGCAATCCAGACATTTTTCGGTTCCAAGCCGATTAATTACGGCCCCATCATGGCGTCGCTTACAATCTCTGCCGTTCCCATGCTGATTATGTTCATCTTCCTGCAAAAATATTATGTGGAAGGCATTGCATCTACAGGGATTAAAGGGTAAATAACGAACAAAGTGGGCAAGCCCCTGATATGGAACATGCTTCTTAAGGAAATGGAGGTATTGTTATGGAAAACCCATACCGTTTGGACAGCAGAATGGCTCAGATAACAGATAAAGCCTTATGCCTCATAAAATTAAACATATTATGGATGGTTTGCTCCCTCCCCTTAGTAACAGGGGGTGCGGCGCTCTGTGCCCTCCACATAACGGCTGTAAAAATCCTGAACAACGAAGAAAGCTATATCTTCCAGGACTTTTGGGCAGTATTTAAGTTAAAGCTTACACCATCCCTAAAATTATGGCTCCCTCTCCTGCTTGCAGCATTTGCACTCCTGTTTGACTATAGGTTCTGGCAGGGCATAGATGGGGATTTCTCTGGTATGATAAGGGTTTTCACCTGTGTATTGTTTGGAATATGGACGGTATTAGTATTCTATGTATTTCCCCTTGCTGCAAGGATGGACGTGCCAGCAAAGACAACCTACCGCAACGGCATTCTCCTAATGTTCAAATACCTGCCCCAGTCCATCTATCTCTTATTCCTGACTGCCATTTTCCTGACAGCCGGCCTGCTGTGGACACCGGTATTCTATATTATGGTACTTTCCGGCGGTTCCCTGCTGGCGGCTATCCACGGAAAAATGCTGCTTTGGATATTTGAAAAGGAAGGGATATTGACGCCCAAAGAAAGCTGACAGAATTTTCACAGCTTGCGGAAGATTTACCCCAATATTATGGCATGCAGCGAGCCGCACAGGGTAAATTTGGGGTAAATTTTCTGCAAAGCAGGGCGTACCACTTTCCAGAGGGCACGTTCCGGCATATTTTTATCCGCATATCTTAAAATTACTTCCGCAGCTTCTGGCAAATCCCTTCCAGTTCTTCCTCAGACAGCTCCAGATGGTTCAGGCATAATTTGTCCTGGTTGCCGTCGTCTTCATATCTTGGAATCAAATGCATATGGAAATGGAATACCGTCTGCCCTGCTATTTCCCCATTATTCTGGATAATATTAAACCCATCGCATGTTAATGCTTCTGCTATATGGGAAGCCAGTTTTTTTGCCAGTACCATTGCAGCGCCAGCCGTATCTTCGGGCAGTTCATAAATATTCGCATAATGCTCCTTGGGGATAATCAGGGCATGTCCCCTGGTAGCTGGGTTTATATCTAATATTACCCGGAATGTTTCATCCTCATAAATTGTTTTGGAGGGAATTTCCCCTGCTGCAATTTTACAGAAAATACAGTTAGCATCTTTCATTTTCATTTCATTCCTTTCTCTTTCATGTCCCTTGCTAATTAAATATAAATATCTGGTCCAGCATTTTCAGGGTCTTAAAGTTGCCCTTTGCCGTCATTTCCCCTGTCATAAAGGCTCTCTGGAAACTCATCCTGCCTTGGATAATATTGTCCATTACGCTTGGGGTTAGCTTCGTATAGACGTCAATTTTCTCTGCCTGCCCATAATGCACCCGTAAATCATCACTATGTACCTCAATGGTTAATGGCTTTTTCTTCCCGTCTATCATAAACAGATATGTGGCTGCAAAATTTTCCTGCGGGACAAAATGGGCTTCTAATTCCATCAAATACGCCATCTCCTCGTCTTCTTCACTTTGCCCCAGCATGTCCTTAAACATACTGCTTAATTCCTCAATGTCCTCTTTCTGTTTCTTAACATAGACGTCATCTGATACGTATTTTGACAACTGCTCGCTCTCCTGCGGGGTCAGTTCCAATTGCTGGGGACGCAGGATGGACTGCTTCACCGCCTGGTTGCTGTTGGGCAGGCTCTTTAGCCTTTGGGAAATGGTGCGGTACAGGTTTTCCGCTTTTTTCTCAATAATCACCGTATAATCCCGGTTCATTTCAAAGGAAATCAAATCCTCCACATAACCGCACAGGCCGCTGCATGGAAGCCCCCCTAAGATTTCCCAGGCGCTTGCAAGGGTAATTTCACCCTCCCGCTCCCCATATGTCGTGGACATTACCACGGGCTGCATATAAGTAGTGGCAATTTTTTCTTTATCCCCATACAGCCAGCAAGAATCCAAAAACTGCTGCATATAACCGCCAATGCCCAGCCATTCCACCGTAGTTGCAAGAATAATCCCATCCGCATCCTTGATTGTCTGTGGTAACGTTGAAATACTGTTCTTATGTTCATAAATATTATAACGCTCTACCGTTACACGAAGTTCTGCCAGTACTTCCTGCATTTTATCAATTACGTACAGGGTGGGGTCGTCCAGCAATCCCCGTCCTCCATAATAAATATTAACTTTCATACTAAAGCCTCCAAATTTTTCAATGTCTTTAGTATATAAAGTTTTAACCGCAAAGTCAACCTCCCCCATTGCTCAGGAAAACAAGAATTCTTCCGCTCCTAATCGAATTTTGTCACCTTTATGCAACTTCTTTTTCTGATGATATTCTACAGGGTTCCCATTTAAGTATGTACCGTTGGTCGAATTTAGGTCCTCCAGATAGTAGTCCCCTTCCTGCTTGCTGATTTTGGCATGGAGCCTGCTGATCCCTTCTGCCTCAATAATGCCCGCTGCCTGCTGTGCGTTCTTTCCCAGCAGGAATGCATCCCCGGATACCAGAATGTCTGCACAGCCATGGATACCTTGGTATATCAGCTTTCCGGCAGGCTCCTGCATACGTGCCCCAAGCACTTCCGTAGGATGGGCTGGTTCCATCCTGCCAGCTAAACGCATCCCATATACGTTATTATTTTTCAGCAGGTTTTCTGTAACATCCGGTTCCTTTTGGCAGGTTTCTTTCCTGCAGCCTTCCCCATATTCTTTTGCAGCTACATTTTGGCATAATGTTTTTTTGGCTGAACCTTTATTAAATCCTTTTCTGCCAGATTTTGGATAACATAACGCTTCTTTTTGTTTTTCCCCACCCGTTTTTTCAAAACCTGTTTTGGAACGTGCTTCTTTTTGGAAGCTATGCGGGAATATTTTTTTCCAAAGCCTGCTTTTTGGGGAAGCTTGTTCCACTGCAGCCGGTTCCGGGCAGCCCTTCCGCTCTGCCCCCTCCTTAAAACTGTCTATAAAGCGTCCCAGCCATGCTGCTTTCCCAGCCAAAATCGCATTTGCCCCAGAACGGCTCCCAAAAAGCTTTTTCTTTGGCACTGGTTCCTCCACATGTTCCACACACAGTTCTTCATATCCTTGTTCCTTAATTTCTGTTTTTATCCCAAGCTCAGAATCTGGCATAGCGTTCCCTTCTTTTATTAGGATACTGTCAAAAATTTCCTGCATAGCTGCATTTTCCATCATGCACTTTTGGTACACATGGTAACCTAATTCGGCTGCCATCCTATCCTGATGGTCAATTTTACGGAGCATCTGTTCCATATAGCGTCCGAATGTTTCTGGCAGGCATTTATCCCAAAAAGGCAGGTATGCAAAATATAATTTTCCATCCGCAAGGTTTACATAAATGTATTCTGCTTCCAGGCAGATTCCTCCTTCCCGCAGCAAATATTCCTGCAGCACAAAGCACAGCTCCCGGATGGAGCATAACACCTCCCACAGAAGGCGGTAATCCATCTTCTTTCCAGATAGATAATCTTCCAATTGCTGCTTTCCGCTGATATCATATAAATACTCCCGTTCCCCATCTGCCTGAATGGTCTGCATAACCAGTAAATGCTGGATTTTTCTCCCCTCCAGCATACACAATTCATATCCCTCCACAATTTCCTCTTGGGCTTTCACGCACATATAGCTCCTGTGCAAATTTTTTCGGTACGTCACTTCCATTCTTTTTCTCCCTCCCTTTTGCCATGATTTTTCATGCATGGCTTTGCTTTTTCTATAGGAAAGACCTTGTCACGCTAAAGCGTAGCAGGCCTGTTCCCTGTCCTGCTGGATAAAATTGATCCCTTATCTGCCAATCAGTTCTCCAAGCTGCTCTAATTTACGGAATTTCTCTGCTGGATGGAATTCCTCCCACATTTCCTGCTTTTGGGCTGTTTTCACCACTTCCCCATACAACTCCAGCCCCTGATCCAGAATTAACAGGATACAAAACAGGACAACTGGCACAACCAACGCCGCTTCCACTGTCAGGCTGCCTTTCGCCTTCATCTGCTTCATGGCTGCCACCGCAGAAGCATGGTAAGATAAGATGCCAGCAAAAATGGGACAAAGGCAATCTGGTCTTTCCCCTTTTTCTTCTTTCCCACGATCAGTACCAATGACCAGCACGCCGCCAGCAGTAATCCCATAAATAACAATTCCAAATTTCCTATACCACCCAGATACACCCCTGTCACCGTCAATAAGATGCCATCCCCCATCCCAACCATCCCTCTGGTCGCCAAGCTTGCCAGCATCATGGCAAGGCCAATCAATATTCCGCTTAAAATGCTGTAAATGGAGCAAACAGGGGAAAAGAGATGAAGCATCATTCCGCCAATCCCAAACAGCAATATATAAATGACTGTCAATTTTTTCCCTTTCATATCCTCCCAGCTGCAAAGCCCCAATAACCCTAATACTATATATTTCTGCATAAGAACTACTGATTCCTTTCTTTCCTTCTAACTGCAAGTAAGACAAAAACCATATTTTAAAGGCTGCCCTAACACTACAGCAAACAATAAAATAACGTAACCTTTGGAACCGGACGCCCATTCAGGAACGCCCTCCCCATACAAAAAATCCCCCCCTGCCTTATCCCCCGCATCTGGAGCAAGCCCTCTTATTGCCTGCATTTTCCTTTAAAACCATATAGATTGTCCTTTTCAGGCCGCTGCAGCTTATCGCATAATGGTAGCAATCCCCTTCACTGGTGATATAAATGGCTGTACCTGCCTGTTTCCCGTAGACGCAACGGCTGCAAGGGGCATATCCCTTCCACGCAGGGTTCTTCAATGATACAGCTTTTATGGAAAGCTTCAGGTGAGTACACTCCCGGCTGGTATGGTATACCGTTTGGGTAGGGGTAACATAAACCCATTCCCCGGTTCCTGCCCCAACTGCCCCTTCCAAATTCCCTGTCCATCGGTGCATCCGGCATCCATCAGACAATTCCATGGACTTTTTTCCAAAAAACCGGAAGGGAATTGGCAGCCGGTAGGTAAGGAATGCATCTATATACCCCGCATCCACCGTGGTGCCTTTCCAGGAAAAGCCTGCTATCCCATGCTCTATCTTAGAAACAGGGCAGTCTTGTACCGCCAATTCCTTATAAAAAGATGCTTTCATTAAATTTTCTGCTTCTTTCCCGGAAATCCTGCCCATCAGGGAAACTTCTGCCACAGCCGCATCCAATGCATTCCCTACCATATACTGTACCTGCATTATACGGAACAGATACAAAACTGTAACCATCAGAAACAGGAATATGGGCAGGGCCAGCGCCGCTTCTACCGTCAGGCTGCCCCGAAGGAAGGCATGGGAAAGTGCCTTAGGCAGGTAAGATACCCTATTACTTTTTACTTTGCGAAATAGATGCCTGAGAGAGTTTTTTCCGCTTTCCTTTCTTGTAATCCAAGGCACTTTGCCATGCCCTCCTTTCCTTGACAGCGAAAGCCCTCGCGGCATTCGCCAAATATCGGCGCGAGCGCGGCTGCTTGGCTCATTGCTCGCGGGAATAAAATAATTGCTGGCTGCTGCTGAAATAGTACATCCCATGTTTGGCCTTGCTTCCGGTGACAAATCCAAGAAATAATGTATGGGCTCCATAGACTGCTTCTGCTTCCACTCCCCCTATCATATGGTCCATGGCAAACTGCCCTTCTCCCGGAACCAGCCTGATATTCCTTTCAATTATGTCTATGGCACGGGATGCCAGGGTATCTTCTTTTACCGTAAGAAGCAAAATCTGTAAATATTCCCGGTAATCCAACCCCGTTCCATTTTCCTGGTTTTCCCTTTTTTGTTCCAATGCCTTTTGTCCGGAGGACACATCGCTTTTCCACTCGGATACCTGTTTTACCAAAGGTACTTTCCCACCTGCCAGCAGGCAGCGTACATCTAAAATACTTTCTATATAGCTCCATGCCAGTAGGATGCCAACCTGTACGGCCTGCACCAAAGGGGCAATTCCCGTAAAGCCTGCCACAGCCGCTGCCATGTCCAATGCCAATGCCTGCTTCTTGCTGTCCTGCATAATTGTTGCAAAATTCCCCGCTTCCCTAAGCAACAGCAGTTCCTTTACTGTCCGCTCTAAATTTTCTTTATCCGTTGCTTTCCCGCCAATGCAGTATTCCAGTTCATATTCCAATGCATGGTTTTTGGAGCCGCCCTTCCCTGCCCCATTCTGGCAGGAAAAATAATAATCCAAATACCGCAGGAACCACAGTTTTTCCAGATTCCCTTGCTCAGGGGCTGCCAGATTCCCGGTTTCTATATTCCGGTTTCCCAACGTATCTTCTAAGGAAATTGCCTTGCCAGAAATCCCAGAAGGGTTTTCCACAACCATGGCAAGAACCGGGGAAGTTTTCCACTTTTTCACAAATTCCATAGGGTTTTCGGGTAAATCCTGCCCAGATGGGGCAGGGTCCGGCTCCATGCTTCCTTCCCCATCCTCCTCTGCGTTCCAGTCCTTTGCCTTGTCTTCTGCCTGCCCAGCCGTTTCCCACTTTTTATCTAATTCTTTCCTGCCCTCCGCCAGTTCCTTCCCCTGATCCATCTGCCCTTTCAGGGAATCTGCCGCCTCTGCCGCAAGCTGTTCCCTGGCTGCTCTGCAGGCCTGTGCCCGGAACGGCAGGCATTGGCCATCCGTGGAAAGGGAATACCCTGTAATTTCCACATTTTTTAAGGAAAGTTGGTAGAAACTAGCACCACGCTGCTTTTTCCCATCTTCCTCTGCCATGGTTCCCTCCAGCCCTGCCAGGGAAAATTCCCCCTCTTTCTTACTTCCATCTAAAAACAGCAAATGATAATCCTGCCAAAGCTGGACATGGTACCTGCCGAAAGCAGATGCTAAGTTAAGCTGCAGGCTGCGCTGGGCAATGGCTACAAGCCCCTGTACCCTCCCCGCTTCCAACAAAGAAAAGCACAGGGACAGAACCAGAGTTAAAACCAATGCCAGAAATAATGTAATGCTCCCTTCCTGTTCCTGTTTCCTTGGCTCAAATCTTCTTTGCATTTTCTGATATCTTTTTTAACGCGGCATTAATGACTGCTGTAATCTGTGTTTTGAAAATTGCTACCAAACTGATAAGCACCACGACAATCAAAATCACTTCCACTACACCCATCCCATTTTCTTCCTGCAAAAACCTTTTCCATTCTTTCATAATTTGTATTCCTCCTGATTTTCTATATTTTATATTGAACCACAAAAACCAATACATGCATTCACCTGAACAGATAGATGTACGCACACAAGGCTCTTTACAAGTTTAAGGTAAGCCCCGCCGGGACTACCAGTATTGCCAAAACCACCGCCAGCATCATGCCCATTGGCAGCAGGAGCTTCGTGCCCGCTTCTTCCCCGGCTTTTCTGGCCCGTGCCTTCCGCTCCTCAAAAGCTTCCCGCTCCTCCTCGTCCAACAGCCGCTGCATCCCGTTTGCCCCTTTACGTATGTTCTGCACAATAAGGGAAGATAATTTCCGGTAAGGGGCAAGCCTGCACCGTTCCCCAAAGTTCCCAAAAGCCTGCAGTTCCCCCACCCCTTCCTGAATTTCATGGAGCGCCGCCAGCATTTCTTCATATGCCCACCGTTCCTGCACTTCCTGAAGCTTCTTCCGTTTCTGGTAGCTGGATGCAATTTTTTCCCAGGCACAGGTAATATTCATCCCTGCCCCCAGCAATAATGATAATTTGCTGACGATTTCCGGGTAATCCAACATCATCTGCTGCTGGCGTTCCAGTTCTTCGCGCTTTTTTCTCTCTTTTTCCGCCAGAATTACCCCTGCTGCACCTGCTGCTCCCAAAAGAAGCCCAATCCAGCTACGGTTTTCTGTCTGTTCCCGCCATATTACTTTTATCCCTTCTAATTCTGTTGGAAGTTCCAAATATCCTTTATCCTTCTTCTGATTTTCCATCTCCAAAAGCTGCCCTAACTGCCCTGCGAACTGCTCCTGTTCAGACTTTTCCCTTGGCACTGCCCTTACAAAAAAGCTGTACAGGGATGTTTCCCCCTGACACGTCAATTCTGCTGCCACCTCCACCAATACTGGTTCTGTTAAGCTGCCTGACAAGGCTCCTTCCGCATCGAACACCTCATAATCCGAAAAACTGTATTCTGCGGATACCGCCCCTTCTTGCAGGGTATCTGGCAGGTGCAGGGAAGACTGCACGTTGTCAAGGGATACATTTTCCCCAAGAATTGCCTGATCCAGCTCCTGTTTCGCTTTCCTGAAACATTCTTTACGCTGCTTCTTGGTTAATTGCTTTTCTTCTACTGGGACTTTGACTGGGTACTGTTCCAGTACCCCCTCTGCATCTACCAGATAATCCTTTTCTTCCTGCCCTTGCCCCGGCAGGTTCCTTGTAACCCGTTCCTGCATCCTGCCGCTTTCATCCATCTGCCAAAGCGCAGCCGCCAGCAGGAACCCCCCTGCCAGAACCAGAGCCGCTTCATACACATTTTTACGGAACCCACTTCTTTTCATCCCCCATGCACACCCTGCGCAGAGTGCCATGCCAACGAAATACCAATGCACAGCCTGCCTCCTTACACCTTAATTTCTACGATCTTCCCAGCTATTTTCATGGCGCAGCCATACACCCCAAGAGATACCGTCATCACGCCTGCCCCCAGCCAATTCCCATACAGGGGTTCCAAAAACTCTGGGGAAGTAACCCCTACATAGAGAAGAATCCCAAACGGTACCATATTCATAATGTTCATTTCCATCCGCTTAGCTGCAACTACCACTTCAATTTCCCGTTTTACTTCTGCTTTCTGCCCGATTTTATCTACCGTGCTTTGGAATATTTTCCGAAAATCCCCGCCGCTTCGCTTGGCGAACCCAAACACCTGGGAAAAGCTGCTGATTTCCTCAATCCCGCTCCGTTCCGCCAAATCCTCCAGCAGAGATTCCAGGGTAACGTTCAAACGCACCTGATGGTTGATATAGGCAAATTCCTCTGCCATAATACTTTTCTCTCCATAAAGCCTTGCAAATTCCTCCCTGGCCTGCACAAAAGCATTTTCCATGGCATAACCGGCTTTTAGGGCTGTAGCTGCCATCTGAAGCATTTCTTTAAACTGGAATAGCAGTTCCCTTTCCCGCTTTTTCTGGAAATGTGCCATTGCCGCCTTTTTTACCGGGAAATAAAGAGCCGCAGACCCTGCCATAGCAAAAACGCTCCTGTAAAACAGCCATGCCACCAATCCTGAAATCCCTAATGTAAGCCCTAAGCATAGGAATTTTTCTCTTTTGTTTAACACATATGCTTTATATGACCTGCTTTCTCTCCCTTTCAACCGTAATACCCCATATGCATTTTCCTTATATACCTCATCATACTGCAAACCCTCTTTCCATTCCTGCCCGGTAAAGCTTCCCTTGGTGGATAAGCTCCCCCTTTTTTATCCAGCTTCCAACAATCTTCCCATTCCGCTCCCCCATTTCCGTAAATTCATAGAGGGGGTTTAATTGGATTTCTCCCCCCTCGGCTCCGGCCATTTCCATAATGGATAACATACGCCTGCTTTTATCCCGGAGCCTTCCCAGATGTACCAGAATATCCACCCCAGCGGCTATCTGGGCACGGATTGCCGTTAAGGGCAGTTCCATGCCCATCAGCACCATGGTTTCCATCCGGCTTACCATATCCTGGCACCCATTGGCATGTCCCGTGCTGAGGGAACCGTCATGCCCTGTCGGAACATCTTACCGGCAAGGAGAAAAACATATTCTGCCAGTCTACGTCGTCATCTTGGCGGCAACTGACAAATCTTAAATTAAAGCATATGCCGTCAAAAGAAAGTGGAAGAATATACTCTTGCGTAATTATATTCTTATAAACTGTGCCGAATTTCAGAATGACTATGACATTCCCATTCCCACATACGATAATCCGGTCAATAAAATTTTCAACAACACTTCTGTCAATTACATCCACCTTTTTTATCTTCTCAATATGCTCCCTGACGCCAAGAATTTCTTTTTCCAAATCCTCTGCATTTTTCCGCTGTTTGGAGAGGTTTTCAATTTCTTTTTCCAGTTCGTCTTTCTGTTTCTTATTCTGCTGGTACATTTCAAAGAATGCTTCTTTCATGGAAGGTTCAGGCGCATCCCTCCATGCAATGAGGTTCTTATTCAGCTCCTTTTCAACTTTGGCAAGCCTTTTCTGGCATATTTTCAGTGGCTCGTCATCTTTAGATGCCGCTATGCTGGCTTCCCTGATAATTTCTACCAGATTGTCAATGCAGGCTTCGTGGTTCCTTAAGAATGTGTTAATGGAAGCACGGCAGATTTGAATCAGAGTCTTTTCATAAATCCGGTTATACTTTGTATTATTACATACAGCGTTCAGTTCCTTTTTCTTCTTCGAGAAATAATCTTTATACACCCCGATGGTCTTTTTCCTGTCGCTATATTGAAAATGGAACTGTGTCCCACAGTCCCCGCAGAACACCTTGCCCGCAAACAAATGAGTCCCTTTGAACCGTGCCTGCATTTCTTTTTTATCCGGCTTATCATAAATATGCCTGCGTTCTTTACGAATCCTTTGTGCCATGTCAAACAGCTCTTCTGATACGATGGCAGGTCCATCGACAGCAACCCATTCTTCTTTCGGGCGGCTATAACGCTTTTTCTTCGCATTCATGCCCACGCTCAAATCAGAGCCTTTTTTATTGATGTGAAACAAGCCTTTATATGATTCGTCTGCTAATCTGCTCGACACAGTGTTAGCGGTAAGCATTTTTCCACTCCTTGCTCCATACACGCCATGTTCAGCCAGCTTCCTTGCTATTTCTGATACACCCAAGTTTCCGAAAACGTACCATTCAAACATTTTGCGGACAACGGCTGCTTCTTCTTCATTTACCGCCATACACTTATTTTCCTTATCCCAGTAATAACCGTACCTGACATCCGTAGCATTGAGCCTTTTTGCCTCGCACTTCTGTTTATGCGCTGTCCGCCCTTTCTGCGACTGACCGAACACAACATGCTGGTTTATAAGCGCATGAAACCCATGCATTGTCACCTGCTCACCATTAAACGGGTCGAATATGTTGTTTGACACAATGAAAATAATCTTAACGCCGCATTCTCTGCATATGGTCTGCAAATAACCGTCCACCTCCGTTGAACGGCACAGTCTGCTTTCATCTTTGGCAATGATATATTGGATATCCCCCTGCATTACTCTTTCAATCATTGCACTGAACTCCGGGCGCCTGTTCGTTGCTCCGCTGATGCCATCGTCCACATATTTTCCCACAAGTATTAGTTTTGGATGCTTCTTTATATATTCATCACAAAGCAGCATCTGATTTTTACAGCTTTCAGCCTGCCCTTCATTATCCGTGCTGACACGGGCATATGCCACACAGTTTCCAGCCAGTTTTTCATCATACATTATATTTTTTTCCCTCCATTTCATATGGTAGATAAATCTCATCATGCATACTGTAAATGCCTTTCTGCACTAAATGACGGATTTTGCAAAATTTGCTTGTCCGCCAATGGATATCCCCAAATGACCGTACTAGCACAATATCATATTGTCCTTTATCCTTGATTAGCCGCTGTAATTCCTTTTGGTTGCCATCAACCCTATTCCCATCCAAATCAGCATAACGATGGAACAGATTCCAGTCCGTTTTTTCCTTTATGAATAAATCCATGATGTCATATTGTAAATCCAAGGAACGCTCTGTGATTTCCAATCCGCAGTAATACACCGCAATATTCCTCTTTTGGTCAAGTGGCGGCTCGGTAAAACGGAAGCCGCCATCTTCCAATGTATGTATTGCTATCCCAGCTTTGCCCAGACGCACAAGCTCTGAGATACAGATTCCGGTATTTTTACGCAGATGGTAAAAGTCTTTTAATATCAGGGCTTTATATTCACACACATTTTCCATAAGCTGTTCCAACTGTACCTGGTTGCATTTGCGTAGTGTTTTGTCTACAAATACATCCACTTCATCATATCCGGCATTATGGGCAAACTCCTTTAGCCGTTCCAGCTCTTTTTGATATATGACCGGACGAATTTGCGATCCATCAGTAAAATGATAGACAGCCGCTTTGCCTTTTCCCATTCTGTCATGCCCCCTCTGCAATCTGTTCCATTGCCAGCGTACACACTTTATCCGTAAGAAGCCCCTGTTCATACAGCATATTCAAAAATGCCCGCTGCACTTGTGCTTCTACCTTATTTTTTTCTTCTTCCCTGATACTCTCCCGTTTGATGCAAATAATCTTATTATTCATAGAATCTTCCTTTCCTTCCTATTAAAATATAAGGCTTATGCTATTTCCATTGCTGGATTATTTTCTTTCAAAATTGCTCCCGTATTTTTTTCCATCCCTTCCATATGCCAGAGAATGAACGGGGTAAGTGACATTGTAGATTTTACTTTTATTTTGGAAGCTTTTCATTGGATTAAAACTAATATCTAGTGCCAATATGAAACAAAATCCTGCCTTTGATTCTAAAAATCTATATTCTCATATATTTCTTTCTCCATTCCTTTTACACCTATAAAGATATAATTAGAATACCTCGGAGAAAGCGGGTGTTTTCGCATTTGTTCTTATTGCCTCGTCATGGTTTCTAGCTGGTGTTAGCTGCCATAGTGTCACTCCTTTTTTTGTATGGTTTTCTGAAAATCACACAAAAAAACAGCGTAACAAATATAAATCCCAAAATGCTAATAGGAATTCATATTTGTTACACTGTCCGCTTCACTTATATATAAAAGTTCGCCCGGAATTGTTCTCTCGATGGGTTTCCCCATATTGGTATCAGAACGGATACCTTCGTTTGAAGCTGTCATGGCTTCGTTGTTCCCCCCAAGCCCGCATACGTACCGGAAACACTTGAACAATAAATGCCCTGGCAGCTGCCATATACGGAACCCTGTGGAACCACAGTAGTAACTGTTTCTTTATTTGATTTTCAACCTTATCCTATCATGCAGGAATCCATCTGTCAAGAAAAAGTTTTGAAAAAAATTTCATCCTGAAAATTAGTGAAGGGCAATAATTCTGGCGGGGCTGGGGAACTGTTCCCAACCCCGCCTTTGCCTCAGTCATCCACATCTTTTGTGGGGGCATTGGCGCTGCTTGCTGTAATACGCAAAATTCCGTATTGTTGTGCAGGCATTGTTTTGTTTTGCCATTTTGTTTTCCATTCTGTCAGCCCATATTCATACAAGAGCGGCTCGGGGAGGGACATGAATTTGTCGGCGCGCTTTTTGTTATCTGGGTATTCCCACTCATCGCTTTGTTTTACAATGCTGATGAGGCTTTGTTTGAACGGATTGCTGCTTAGCATTGTCCCGGATGGGTTGTTCTTCTTAAACCAGATTGTGTATAAATCGTACAATAACTTCAAGGGTAAGAAATCCCAGGTTGCTTGTGAGACAACTTCATTGAAGAACTGCCTAATTGGGTCGTTGAATTCCTTGTATTCGTCCAGGGCGTCTTTACATGCCTGTGGCGTGTCTAACTCATAGTAATTCATGTTTAAAACCTTATACATCACATATTCCAGCACTTCCGGGCGTTTCAGGTAGTCATCCTTGATGTATTTGCGTTCCTTCCCTGTAAAGCATTTCGTGAACGGGATGAAAAGCTGCCTTCTGTAAAATGAGTCTGACTTATCTTTTACCTTTGGCAATTCGTTCAGGCACTGTACCATGAATCCCATGAACTGGTAGGCAATCGGCATCATGAATTTACGATTAATCTGTATCACATCGTTAGTGACGACTGCCTTCAAGTTTGCCGCTTTGTCGATGTATGTGCCAACATCATTCTCATCCACGATAATGGCTGTTGCCCTTATCAGAGGTTCCAGCATGAAATCCTTACTGAAATTCGACAATGAGATGCTGGCGTAAGAGCCTTTCCCGCAAAGCTGGCGCATCAGCTCGCAGAGCGTGCCTTTTCCGTTGTTGCCAGTGTTGGAGTAGAACCATGCTGATATGTTCCATGATACGTTGGGTCTTATGATTGCCCCAAGAATCTGCCAGAGCACATTTACAATCTCAGGGTCGTCGGAAAGGTCTGCCATCCAGCTTTCCACATCCCAGTCCGTATTGTCATCCGGGTTGTGGATGACTACGTTATATGCTTGGTCATTGTAATTGACTTTGGATTTTGCGGTAAAAACAAATTCCGGGTCAAACGGCATCAGGGTCTTAGTTTCGTAATCGAAAATGCCATTGTTTACAGCGATTAAGTTACGATCCTTGCATCGTTCTTTCCGTGGCGCTTCGCGCCGTATCATGGCAATGACTTCGTTTAATTCTTTGATTGAAATGCTGAAGCAGTATTGCTGTGCAATCTGTGCAAAGGCTTGTTCACCACTTACATAAATCCCTTCGTCCTCCCCCTCGGATTGATAGATGCTCAGGACGTCGTAGTGGCTTTCTGAATCCAAGCCTGCATAGGCGATGTTGGCTACATGATATAACCGTAATATGATGAGCGCTATTTGCGCTGGTACAAGTCTGTCAATGAATTTCCATCGTTTTCCTGTGTCTTTGTTTGTATTTTCGAGTTCGAAGGCGTTCATGAGTTCATCTAAGATATCCGCTTCTATGATTGCCGGATTGATGTCATCTGTAGGCTGTATCCGGTCTAAATATGCCATCGTGATTTCCCGTATGGTTTGGTTTTTCGTTCTAGCCATTGTTTTGTCCTCCTTTAGATTCTTGGCATTCATGCATCCCATCAGAGGCGAGCAGGTAACTGAATTCCGCCTCCTGCTGTGCGTCGATAATAAACTGCCGGAATTTCCCGCTAATGGCGGATTCCGTAAGGGCGATTTCCTTAATCGCCGTCAAGGTGTGGTATGCCTGCTTGCGCTCGGCATAAACCGCTTCTATGGTATTAGTTCCCATAGGCTTAATGCCTCCTTTTATAATATTTTTTTCTGGCTTTGGGAAATGATGGGAAAGGAAAGCCCCGATACGTATGCAGATGAAAACCTGCAACCCGCATAAGGCTTCTGGATGTTCTGATTATTTGATGCGAATTCTGAACAAAAAAACCATACTCTCCAAGAATTCAACAAAAATAAACAGATACATTTATGATTTCCATCATAAAGCCTCTAATTATTTTTGTGACTTCTGCGGTCGAGTACAGTCACATGACTCCGGCTTACCAAAACAGTTTCTAGGGAATGCTATAAACTACTGAATTCTTATTATATCCAGCATAAAACCCCCGTTGGGATTTTTGCATTCAGCAACTAGATTCTGCCGCCACCTATAAAAGCAAATACTAACTTGCGCTTTCACTAGTTATAATTGTACCATACTTGAAAAATTTGTCAACATATTTCTTAAATTTTTTTTTAGCATTATTTCAGCTATTCTTTACAGCAGGGCAGGTGGATTTATACCTGCTGCCTATGCAGGTTCTATCATTCAAATTCTCTTAAAAGTGAAATAGCACAATGGTTATGATGATTTACGTTGCTATATTGTAAGTATTGCATAAAGAGGGAGTGACAAAAGCATTGTCACACTTTTGTGGGATTTTGTCATGAATTCAGTCACAGAATGGTGGAAAAGCCCTATTTTACGGGGATTTCCGCATGTGACATTTTTATATTTTCATTTAGTCACAGGATGATGCTTAGGGAATAGTGAGATGTGTATATTGTACAAAAAATAAGCGAAAATTAGAACATTTGTTATGCGTATTATACAATGGACTTTTTTGGAACCCAAAATGCCCGGCAGGAAGATGGTCATTTTTATTAGCCACTCCGGGCAAAAAATGCTCCACTTTCGGGATAAAGATATACCAGAAAAGAACCATGATTTACAGGAATAAGAACAAGTGTTTGTATAAATTCATGGATTTTCATGAAAAATCCCGATTTTTGCTCTAAAAAAAGTCACAGGGGAGATTTTGGGGAATTGCAGGAACCCAGCATTTATGCGGGTTTCAGCTATTTACAGAAAAAAGGTGTGACAGGCGTGACAAAACGCAAAAAAATTTTGTCCCGCCCGGAAGCCCCTATTTTACAGGGCTGAGAGGGGGTTGTGACAGTTGTACCACTTTTTTTAAAGTTAATTATAGGAAAAAATATATAATATATAAAAATATATCATCTAATCTTTTCTGTAAATGATTATTGTATATTATGAATCCTTATGTTTTTTATTCTAAAAAAGGGTTCTGAAAAAAGTGGTACAACTGTCACAGGAACACCAGTTCGAGTATATGGAGAGGTTGACGTGATTCTATGACGGAAAGCAATAGTGACCTCATATACCTGTAAAGAGGGGCATTGCTGATGCTTATTTCCCTGCTTCCCCAGCGTAAACCTTAGCCGTCATCCGGGCATTCCCCTTCCAGACGTTTCCGTAAAGCCATATTTCGCATTCTAAGCAGCATTATTCCATTGCCCTAAATTCCCTGCATATGCGTCTCAAAGCCCGCATATAAGCCTTCTGGGAGCCTTGCAGGGGCTTCCTATGCCTTTTCCTACGCCTGCTCTATTCCACTCGTAAAACAGCTCGTAAACGTTGCCTCTGGGAGCCTGCCTATCTGCTTATGCCAGTATGGGAAGACGGATCGCCTCAACATTCCCGTGAATGCTTGCAGGGGGCGCACGTTTTCACAGCTTGGCATATCAGATGCTGGCAGGCTTCCAATGATGCAGAACTGGGGCAGCAATAACCGCCGCAAGGCGGAAAAAAGCAGGGAGTTAAGGGGGGTGCAACGCCCCCTTGCAAAATCACCTAAACTTGTTTAGGTTGTATTTTGCTACAACCTATGCTGAGAGACAACTTTACGGGAAAGAAATAAGCCTTACGGAGAGAAGGGAAAACTTGCCGGAGAGATAGCTTTACGGGAAAGAAATAATCTTTACGGAGAGAAGTGAAACCTATGCTGAGAGACAACTTTACGGGGAAGAAATAAGCCTTTCGGGGAGAGTGGAATGGCGCTGGAAAATGAAGATATACGTTCTTGGGAAAAATGTATATTTATGCATAATAATGTATATTATTCAACATAATTAGCAGAATATACATAAAATATGAAATAATATGCATAAAATAGTTGACAAACATACCATAAGGTGCTATAATACTAATATAGAAAAAGTTCTATAAATTGAATCCAGCAAATCTAATCCAGCCAAAGAATCCGGCTGGCAAAATCCAACAAAGCAATGGGGATAAAACAAGTCAAGGGTGGTGATTGGGATTGGGTACTTATCATTCGATGCGAGCGTAAAGATAAAAAGTTCAGGGAGATTCGCAAGCACGAAAACCAATAAGACAGGTTATGGCGGCGTCAAGGGCTATATCAGGCATATAGACCGGGGGACAGACCGCAAAAACGGCTGCGAAGTGCAGCATGGGAACCCAGACATCAACCCTGAATTCACGCTTGAAAATGAATCCTATTATAAGGATTCCAATGGGGAGTGGAAGGCAACGGATCAGTCGTCAGATATGGTGGGAGCCATTGAAGCCCGTGTGGAATATGCCCGTAAACATGGGGCGAGGATTTATACGGGCGGGAAGAATGACACCGTAATTGTCCGCCCACTGGTCGTCCAGCTTGGCGGCGATGCAGTCGCAGGGCATGAGGACACCTGGGCATGGGATGTCATCGGGATTCTGGAAGGGATGTTCGGGGAAAGGAACATCACCGGGTTTTCCATCCATAAAGATGAGACGAACCCGCATATCCATGTTTGTTTTGTCCCCTGCCATGAATCGGAAAAAGGCGGCAAGACCAAAGCTGTGTTGAGCCAGACAAAGTTCTTTAAGAACCCAAAGCAGTTAGCGGGGCTGCATAAGAAAATCCGTAAATCCTTATTGGATAAGGGGTATGAAATCGAACTCGAAAACAAGCCCATTGAGGAAGCCCTTGCGGGCTATACCGACAAGAACGGGGTATTCCATCAACAGGGGCTAACGCCGGAACAGCTCAAAGAGCTGTCTGCGGAAAAAGCTAAGTACAGAATAGGAGCGATGACTATGAATTTTGAAATCACAAATTTAAACGAAATGCAGCAGACGTTAAACGAAATGATGAAAATGTCAAAGGCGAAGCAGGATGAGAATGAAAGGCTGCATAATGACCTGCTTTTAGAGAAGTCATTCATTGACAGCGACAGGGCGCAGTTGCAGGCTCGGTTGCAGGAACTGAACCAGGAAAAGGCAAAGGTTCAGGAAATGAAAGACAAAGTGTATTCCGTTGCTGAGACCTGCGACAAGATTCTCGCAGATGAAAAAAGCCTGAACCGTAAATTCATGGAGTTCCTGGAACGAGAAGGCAAACGCACGGGCAATACCTATGCGGAGTTGGTGGCAAAGCTGTATGAGAAGTTCCAGAAGGAACGCAGGGACAGCTTAAGCACATGGCAGAGGGAAATGCTCCTGCTCCGTAAAGAGCGGATGCAGGGCAAGACCTTCACTGGCAGCGTCCCAGGCGTCATCGAAGGGACTCAGGAAGCGGAATTAAGTTTTTCGCTCTGATAAGTTGTTCTTCCATATATAATTTCTTTTCTGTCTATCTCAAATAAGTTCTAAATACAATTCTTAAAAAAATGGGATGCCCGATTCTGTGGGCGTCCCTCTTTTCTTGCCTTTAAAATAAAGAGGGGCACCCACTGAACCGGGCGTCTTTCTTTTTCTGTAAAAATGCGGGCATAATGTATATCTGACTGGGCGCATTTTTTGTCCAGATAAAAGCCCAAATCCGGCGCATTATAAACCCGGAACATGGCTATTTAATTCCTGGTGGCGTTTTAAGGTCAATTCTGGGAGCGTATAAGGGGCGTTTTTAGCCCACGATCCGCCCAAATAAGGATAATGCCATAATAATCCATTTTTATATATAAAATGGGCATAATGCGGGCAAAAAATGCCCCTTATACGCTCCAAATATAGGCTGCGGAATGATTATAAAATATGCCAGAAATGGGCTGCGAAATGATTATAAAATATGCCGAAAATAGGCTTTGGAATGTCCAAAAGTTATGCTGAAAATGGTCTTTAATTTACCTCAAAAATGCCGCCGGAAACGCTAAAGAGGGAGAAGTTCTTTTACACACCCACGCTGTCCTATCCACTGTCCTGTAAACTGTCCTATGATTCCACTATGGGACAGCAGGAATCTCCCCATATATCAGCACTTTTACGCACTCACTATCCTACTGTCCTGTAAAATGAAACATTACTTCTTACTATAATTAAGAACCAAACAGAATTTACAATAATATTTGGATTCATAGGACAGTGGGACAGCAGCCCCCCGTTTCCCTGTAAAAAATCCCCATTTATGGGAAGAAAACGCACTGTCCTATCTGCTGTCCCATAGCCTTTTTACAGGACAGTGGGCAGGTATGATAGGATAGTGTGGGTAAATAACCTTTATGCTATTCGTAACTCAGGCTGAATGCTTTTGCTTCTGGCTTGTTGAACATCTGGGCGTCAAGGATGGATTGCAGAGTGGATCTTAAAAATCGGCATCCAAGTCCGCTCTCAGCAGCTTCAGTGGCAAGCCTTTTCTTTGTGGCTGCGTCCACGGACAGTGAAACTTTATGAGCCTTTTCAAGCTTCAGAATAGGCGAAATCTCACTGTCAAGGATGGCTTCAAAGTCGGCGGCGGTGAGGGCGTCAAGCGTGACTATCTGGTTGATTCTCCCCGCAATCTCACGCCTTACATTCCCGTATTTAATCAAGTCTTTTTCATTGCATTCCGTAACTCTGCTTTCTTTTTTCTCTGATTGCAGGAAGCCAATACTGCTAGAAGAATCCGCTTTCGTCTGGAGCATGGTTTCAAAGCTGCCGCAGAGAACCACGGACACGCCGGAGCAGTCCACTGTGATTTTCTTGCTTTTATCATTGTTATTGTCGCTCACGAAAGTCAATGCGTCCCCATCCATTAGCTTTAGAAGTTCGTTCTGAACCATCTTAGCAACGTCTGTCCCGCCGGAAGCAATGGCAGGCTCGAACATCTTGTCGGCTTCATCAATCACGATAACCAGATGTTCCGCCGTTTCCTTCGGCTCATCCCAGAAAATGTCCTTCAGATGGAAACTTCCCTTCCATCCGTCGCAGCTTAATTGCGGACCATTTATAATGCGTATGAAATCATATCTCTTCGATAAAGCCCTCCAGATTTCGGTCTTCCCGCAGCCGCTTTTTCCCGCCATGACGATATTCCTTTTGTTGCCGTTTAAATGATGAAACATAAGCATGGAAACGGCTCTTTTCGCCGCATCCTGACCGTAAATATTTTTATTAAGATACTCGTAAATTTCACGGGGGCTGCTGATGGGGTTCTTCATCCCATATACAGGCGGAAAGCCCAAACCGGGCTGGAAAGAGTCTTCATCGCAGGTTTCTTTTTCCGCAACATAATCCGTAATCACGGCTGCATCCGCAAGGATTTTGGCGATGCTGTCAATGTGGGAATCACAAAGGTCTGTCCTCGCTATTGCGTTAAGAAGGATATACCCAGCCTCCTGTGAACGCTGGCAGTCCCAAAACGAGGAAATTTCTTTTGTGTCATCCAGCCTGCTTTCATATTCAAGGTCTGGGATGGCGTCAAATTTTCCCATGTACGCCTTTGTCGTAAAGCTAACCGCTGGATTGGGCATGTTTATATGCGCCTTGTCCCGGTTTGCCAGCTTCAGGTAGGACGTAAAAAAATCATATGCTGTATCATATTTCATACGCATTTTTCTCCTTTTCACTGCTAGATTTTTTCACAGCCTGCCACGGCTGCTTTTCTCGTTTCTCCACCCGTGTGCGGCAGCACTATTGCTCCTTATGTTGCGGATGGATTACTGTAAAGGGACGATGTTATAACAAAATGGATCGTGAATTTGGCGTCTGTTTTCTGTCTGGATGGATGCGCCCATTTGGATTGTTTTGGGACTGAAAAATAGCCATCCTATATAAGTTAAGACCTATACAGGACGGCTATTTTAAGTTCGGCATTCTGAGTTGGGGAGTGGTTATTCTTCTTTCTTAGGATATTTACACAGTCTGCTTTCCAAACTTTTCAAGGTACTCTTGGGCGGATTCAAATGTGATATTTAATTTATCCTGTAAACGTTTCAGAAGTTCGCCCTCGGAAAGCCCGAAATCAATCCCTGTTTCAATTATGCCTTCTGCCTTGCCAATCTCCATGCCCCTAGCTGTGCCAATCTCCATGCCTTTTTCAATATTTTCCTGGTCACGCATCAACAATGTCATATACTCATGCCTCCATTCCCTGTTTTTCCGGGCATTTTCCACTGCCTCTTCCAGTTCATCCACGAATGGGTCTGCTGGCTTCTTCCCAGCCACATAATCCAAAAACGCTTTTAACTCAGGGCTGACGTCATCCATAGTCCCTTTTGCGTTCAGGAATATCTTAGTCGTCCCATCATTTAAAAGGACGCTTTTGTCTTCCTTGCAGATGTTCTCAAACGTATAGATATGCCTGCCCATGCCGAACTGGTCGAACGGGCAGATAAAGATGATATAGCTTGGCTTTAACTTCTTATACGGCTCGCCTTTGTCAATCATCTGCATGTCCAGCAGGCTTTGGTAATACCGTGTCCGTTTGGGCAGCTCCTTTGACGTGCTCACTTGCATTTCAATGTCGTAAACAGTGCCTTTGCCGTCTTCCACATACACATCGAGCCGGACGCTTTTGGCGTCTATGTCTGGGCGTATCGCCTTCTGTGTTTCCGGGTATTCTATATGGTCTATCTTTAAACCTGGAAGTATCCTCTGTAAAAGCCCTTTGCACAGCTTTGGGTCCTGCATTACTTTCCCAAAAATAAAGTCGTTCGATATCTGCAATTCTTCCCATACCGTGGCGTTAGTCATATGTTTTTCCATTCTGTTCCTACCTTTCTTTGGTTTGATTATATCATATCTGTAAAGACAGATAAAGGGGGTATTTCTGCAATCAGATGGGCAATGCCTTTTATGATAAGGATGGATTACTGTAAAGGGACAATGTTATAACAATATGGATCGTGAATTTAGCGCCTATTTTCTGTCTGGATGGCTGCGCCCATTTGGATTGTTTCCGGGCTATAATAATTACAGAAAAGCCTTACTATATTTATATATAATTAGATTTTGGCTGGTTTCATCATGGCATCCGCATTATTTACTGCTGGTGCAGGCATTGCCCGTTATCCATGTGGGTTTATGCAGCCGGAAGCCTGGAACTTAACACCCGTTGCTCCCAAGCTGCAATGAATGATTTAACTTCCGGGGTCATGGCGCAGTTGCCTTTCCCACGCACCTGGACAGCCTTCTGGTTCCTGACCTCAACCGTATAGAAAGATTTTTCTTCCTCAGAGCATTTCCGCAGGAATAGAATAATGCATTCTTTCTCAGCCACCCGTTCCGTATAACTGCCCACGCAATGGTGCAGCGCATGACCTTCTTTTACAACATCATCAGGGGTGGCAGGGTAGACGATTTTCATGCCGTCTTTTTCAAAATCAAGCTGACCGGAAAGCTGCTGGTAAATAGCTATGAAATCACGCTTAACCAGGGCGTCTTTCCTCTGTTTAAATCGGCGGGCTGCTTTATCGTGGGACTTCTGTAAATCTTTTGGATATAAGACAAAGCTGTTCTTCATGTCGTAGCCCATTTTACGGCACATATCAAGGTAATCCCGGTACTCTGACACTAAATCCTGCATCCCCTTATAGCGCAGCGTGCCATGAGAGGTTCTCCGTAAACGCAGGAATCCGAACTGGCTTTCTATATAGCGGATGAACTTATGCACGGTCATATGTTGCAGGATCGGTAGAATATCCCGTTCCACCTTTTGTTCCAACTGCCAGCATAGGAGCCGCCGCCTGTCCTTCAGCCCGCTATATTCCTGGAATATTTTTAGAGTGGGAATATCCACTTCCAGTTCCCGCAGGAACCCAATGTCTTCGGCTGCCACCTTCAGTATCTGGTGGGTTCTGTTCTGGGTTTCGTCAAGACAGTCTGGATAATAGCGGTATGCCAAATCTGATACGATATTCCAGAACCCGACTTTGGCAAGATGTTCCAGCCGTGGATGCTTTAAATATGCTCTCAGGAATGGCAATGCCTGCATCGGCTCCTGGAAGTGATTGTAAAAGTTAGCAATAGGGCAGTATTGCCAGGCAGTGCCTTTCAGCTCGTTTGTAAGGTTCTTACTGTAAAGACGCCCACATGTGTCCGCCTCGAAGTGATACTGCCATTGGCTGAATAAAGCTGGGCGTTCGCCTTTCTTCCAGTCTGTTAAAATTCCGCTTCTATATGAATAATGGTAGGATTCATGGCAGGCTTTTCCATCAGCATCCAGATAAATGAACTGGCGGGCATTTTCGTAAATCTGGATTTCGGGCTTATCGGTTCTGTATGTATACCACACTTTTATGATTCGGATAAGCAGTTCACCATTGCCTGTGTTTTGAATGACTTGGCAGGTATCACGGTCTGACATACAGCTTCCACGGCGGGAACGGGGCTTCATGATAAGTTCCCGTTTACAGTGTGGGCAGATACCCTTATTCCCCTGCTTTACGTTGGACAATCGTATCTCGTGACCGCATGAAGTGCAGGTTCCAGGGACATCCATGCCGCCGCATTTATAATTATAGAAGAAATAGGCTGGCATAACGGATTTATGAATCCAATTTTTTAGGTTCCTGGGCAGGGCGGGTATGCATTCCATCCGGCTGACAATTTCCTTCTCCCGCATTTTCCGTCGTTCCCGCCTGCGATTTTCCAGTATGTTTGATTGGAAGCTGGTGAGGGCTTTTATGCCGCCAGAATTACTTTTCAGATAGCTGGTAACCCGCTCTTCATCCTTTGCGGAATAAAAGGCGCATTTCCTTGTAAAAGACCAGTCCTCACCCAGATTCTCAAATGCTGCTGTCCGCCATCTGAAACTGCCGTCTTCCCGGCGTTCCAGAGTGATATAATCAGCTTTATCCTGGAAGACTGCCCATAGGGGACGGAAGTCCCCCTGAACAGCCTGTAAACGTGGATAGACATATAATACCAGCGTCTTATGATGGCTGATTATCTTAATGGCAGTGCGGATAATAAAATCAATCTGGTCTGCGTGGAGAAGCCCATTGTTCCATGCCATCTTTAAATCAGGATTAGCGAATTCCCGGCACTTTCTTTTATTAAGCATTCATCATACCCCCAATGTCATTTGCTTGTAGCTGTTTTTGGATTCCTGTTTCTTTGGTTCCTGTTTCTTTGGTTCCTGTTTCGCCGTCGTTTTAGCCTTGGCTGCTTTCTTGGATTTAGGCGCTGAAGAGCTGACATATGGGCGGGGAACAAATTCTTCCTCTTTCTCTTTGTCTTCTGGGGCGCCCGGGTCATTAAAATAATCTTCAGCCCATTGGTAGCACAAACCGTCTGGAACATCGCCGCCATATATTCCGTTCTCTTGCTTTATGTCATTGTCCTTCATTTCCTGCTGAATATAGTCTTTTGCTTTACGGTTGATATACTGGAAGCAGTGAACCATGCTCTTTTGGGGAAGCATAGTTTTCCGGGCGAAAACAGGGTCTTTACAGCAAAGGTTCTGTAAATGCTCCGATACGCATTCCTTCATGTTCCTGCGGGTGAGCCGCTCGACATCCTTACGGACACGTTCAGTGGATGCGGAAGCCACTTCAGCGTCGCTCATATCCTTAATTGCTCTGAGGGCTTCCTCCCTTGCCTGCTTTTTCGCCGCCTGTTTCGCATCCCATTCCGCCTTTCTTTTGGCTTCGGCTTCCTCATGTGCTTTCCGTTTTGCTTCTTCAGACCCAGCCAAGGGCTTCCCTGCCGGAATCGCATGATCCGTCAAATCCATCGCCAATTCCTTCTTCGGCGGTTCCAGTTTTGGCGGTTCTTTGGCAAGTGTGGGAGCGGCTTTTTCCGGCTCTGGCTCCGTGACTTTTGTCTGCGGTTTCTGTAAACCTTCCTGTAAAGCTGGGTTGCTTTCATCTGGTGCAGGCTTCTGTGGGATGCTGGTCTGTTTTACCTGTTCCTTTAAGGGATTGGTTCTGGCAGGCTGTGGTTGGCTTGCCGGAGCTTCTGGCTTTACAGTCTGTGGCTGGGGCATAGGCGGAACAGCAGTGGCGGATTTCGGTTGTGGAACTGTCGCCTTAGCCTGTTGCGGTCGGGATGCCTGAGCCTTTGTATGTGGGCTGCGGAATGGAGTGGTGAACAGTTCAAGCCCGTTCATATCAGGGGAATAACTCATATGTAAATAACCTCCTTTTCGTGTTTTTACTCTTGTAAATAAGCTTCATTGGCGCACCCGCAAGCCCCCGGAAGGGGGCTGTTTTACGCCTGTAAATTTATTTGTCATGCTGCGGTTTCAGGCTGGGATGTCCCACCGATATTGAGTTCTGCATCCAATTCGGCAAGGCGGGCGGATTTGGAACGCAGATCGTCTTCGTATTGGAACGGCTTGCCAATCTCAGCTTTCGCCGCCTCCTGCTGTTGGAGAAGGTTGGCAAGAGTTGTTTCATAGTCTTCCAGGCGTTCCGGCAGCCGTTCCAGGGCATGGTCAATCCTCGTCATGTTGCCAAGAGAATCCGTCCCCAGCTCGACTTTATAGGAGACAGCCCCTTTCAGGCTCAGTTCGTGGCTGAAGCCGCCAAACCTGGCGGACAGCCCAAAGCCCCGGTAACTGCCGACAATCACTGTCCCTTTGTCCTTTATATCCTGCATGGCGAAGAACAGCGCCCTGGCAGCCTCTTTCCTGTCTGTATAAGATACGCCCAGTATCTCCATCCCGGCGAACCCTCCTTCCGGGCGGGGATGCTGGTTTAAGGTTTGAATGTCTGTCTGTAAACCTGTGATGAATCCCTGGGCTTCCAAAATCTGCTCCGGGAAATGCTTTAACACATTGTCCTCAAGTCGGTACTGCTTGCTCTGGAAATCCGCCTTCATGATTTTCAGTCGGGAGACTTCCACATCCAAGTCCATGCGTTCTTTTATTCTGGGGTCGCCTGCACAGAGGGCTTTGATTTCAGCGAATGAGAGCGTGGCTTCATCCATGTCCTCACAGGAACGCACCGGGGATTTTGAGGTCATAATCTGGCTGATGAACTTCTGCTTGTTCTCCACGGTCTGCCAGAGGTACGCATCGAAGGTCGCGTTCGTGACATACCGGAACACATGGACTAGCGGATTCTGGTTGCCTCTCCGTTCGATACGCCCTTTTCTTTGAATCAAATCTCGTGGGCGCCAGGGGCAGTCCAGGTCGTGAAGGGCGATAAGCCTGTCCTGCACGTTGGTTCCAGCCCCCATCTTGGAAGTGGAACCAATCAAAACACGGACCTGCCCAGAACGGACTTTGGCAAATAACTCTTTCTTCTGGACGTCGGTATTGGCACTGTGTATAAAGGCTACCTGTTCAGGAGCCATGCCGCCTGCAATGAGTTTCCTGCGGATGTCGTCATAGATGTTTGTAAACGTGGCGTTTTCATCGTCATTTGGTTTTCCAGAGGGAGTCGCAATATCGCAAAACACGAGCTGGGTCAATCTCTCTGAATCACCTTCCTTCCAAATTCTTAAGACATTCGCCACGCATTTATTGACTTTTGTCCCCGGCTCATCCGGCAGCATAGGGTTTATAATCCGCTGGTCTAAGCCGAGTTTGCGCCCGTCCGAAGTGATGCGCAACATGTTATCAATGTGAGGATCAATACCTGCATGGACTTTCTCCGCCCTTTTTGACAGCTCTTTTACCATTGACTTCTGGAATTCCGTAGGCTCGGAAACAATGTTATGGTACTCGACTTCAGGGGTAGGGAGGTTTAACTGGTCGGCAGTCTTGATGTCCGCAACTTCTTTGAAAATGTTCATCAGCTCCGGGAGATTAAAGAACTTCGCGAAGCGGGTTCTCGCCCGGTAGCCAGTCCCTTCGGGTGCAAGTTCCAATGCCGTAGTGGTTTCTCCGAAGCGGGAAGCCCACGAATCGAACTGTCCCATCCCCATTTCCTGAAGGCGGTCATACTGTAAATATCTCTGGATGCTGTACATTTCCGTCATGCTGTTTGAGATTGGGGTTCCGGTCGCGAACACGATTCCCCTGCCGCCCGTGATTTCATCCAGGTAGCGGCATTTCGCGAACATATCGGAGCTTTTCTGTGCGTCTGCTGTTGACAATCCGGCAACATTCCTCATTTTTGTGTATAAGAAAAGGTTTTTGTATAGGTCCGACTCGTCCACAAACATCATGTCAACGCCCAGCTCTTCAAACGAAATCACGTCGTCTTTACGGTCATTGGCTTGCAGCTTCTCAAGGCGGGCTTCGAGGCTTTTCTTCGTGCGCTCCAGCTGCTTAACGGTGAACCGCTCGCCATTGGCGGCTTTCACTTCACGGATGCCTGCCGTTATGTCGCCAATCTGTTCCCGCAGTAAGCGTTCCTGCCGCTCCCTGCTGATTGGTATCCGCTCGAACTGGGAATGCCCGATAATCACGGCGTCAATGTCGCTGGTGGCAATCCTTGCACAGAACTTTTTACGGTTCGCTGTTTCAAAGTCTTTCTTCGTAGTGACAAGGATATTGGCGGCGGGATATAGGCGCAGGAACTCAGCCGCCGTCTGCTCGGTCAAGTGGTTCGGGACAACGAATATGGATTTGTGGCACAGTCCCAGCCGTTTCGATTCCATAGCGGCGGCAATCATCTCGAACGTCTTCCCAGCGCCAACCTCGTGCGCCAGCAGGGTGTTCCCGCCGTAAAGCACATGGGCGATGGCATTGACCTGATGTGGCTGTAAATGTATCTCTGGATTTATCCCAGAAAATACGATGTGGGAGCCATCATATTCCCTTGGGCGGGTGTTGTTCATGGTTTCGTTATAATAATGGACAAGTGCCTGGCGGCGTTCGGGGTCTCTAAAAATCCAGTCTTTGAAGGCGTCTTTTAAAGCCTGCTGTTTCTGCTGGGCAAGCGTAGTCTGCTTTGGATTCAAGACGCGCTTTTCTTTGCCGTCTTCGTCTACTACCGTGTCGTAGATTCTGACATCCCTTAAATTAAGTGAATCTTCGAGTATCCGGTAAGCGTTTGCTCGGTCGGTTCCGTAAGTGGTATAGGCTGCAACGTCATTGCTTGGGGCGGAGTTCTTATTTGTAATGCACCATTCGGCTGTAAATTTTGAATAATTGACGGTGATTTTATTCTGTAAATAGACCGGGGTATTCAAGACCTCATACATGAATTTTTGGATATACTCTTTGTCAATCCAGGTAGCCCCAAGCCGGACTTCAATCTCCGATGCGTCAAGGTCTTTCGGCTGGGCGGCTTTCAAGGCTTCGACATTTACCTCATATGCAGGGTCTTCCAATGCGGCTTTCTGAGCCTGGCGCAGTTTCCGCCGCACATTGCCGGACAGGTATTCGTCCGAGGTCTGCCATTCGCCGTTTACCGGGTCTTTGTAGATAACGCCGGACAGCTCCTGGATTAGTTCAGCTTCACTTTTCCCAGCCAGCCGTGACATGAGCGGCAGATCGACGCAGGCTTTCTCCCCGATGGAGACGACAAGCGCCTCTGAAGCGGCGTCCACGCTGGTGACGGCTTTATGCTGCTTGATAGTCCTCTTTGAGAACATATCCGCTTTACGCTCCAGCTTTCCGTCATCGTCCAGGATTTCCAGCGAGCAGAGCAGGTAGTAGCTGGAGTCCTTATCGAACGCCAGACGGTTCGCCCGGCTGTTGATTAAACCATATTTACGGGTGTAAGCATCATATAACTGGTTCAGTTCCATTTGTTTCGCTTTCATTGCGCTGTCCGGCATATACTCATCCATTTGAAGGCGAATCAGACCATGCACGCAGTCCCGGAGTTCTATCATGCCTTTAACCCGCTTCTCGGCTGTTGCGTTTAATTCCTGCTTTTTCATTTCCACGTTTTCACGGTAGTACACTTCGCCATCTATCAGGGTAAAAGAGTAGTTCTTTACGCTGTCATCAGCCGGAAGCGTGTCTGTCGGGGCAGCTTCGTCCGGCTCTGATATGGCTTCCCGGTAAGTCCCGTGGATAAGGGACACCGCCTTTTTAAGCTGCTCTGCAAGGCTGGCTCCGGGGATTGGCATAACTGTATAATCCAGCCTGCCATACTGGGTGCTTTCGGATGCTTCTTTCCCAAGAACCATTTCTGGGTGGTTGAGGAAATAGTGATTGACCGTAAAGCCGTCCGCATTTGTTCCGGTCTGCACCCATTCGGGGGCTTGATCCGCTGCGGATTCACGCCTTTGCAGGAACAGGATGTCAGACACCACATCAGTATTGGCGTTCGCTTTAAAGGCGCTGTTTGGCAGCCGGATTGCCCCCAGAAGGTCTGCCCTTTTAGATAGGTATTCCCTTACTTCTTTATTCTTGGAATCCATTGTGTAGCGGGTGGTGACGAATGCCAGGATTCCGCCGGGATGCACCATGTCCAGGGATTTCGCGATGAAATAATTATGGATGGAGAAGCCCAGCCTGTTATACTGTGGGTCATTCACCTGATACTGCCCGAACGGGACATTCCCGATGGCAAGGTCAAAGAAATCCCCTGGGAAGCCTGCATCCTCATATCCGGTGATATGAATCCTGGCATTGGGGTAAAGCAGCTTCGCAATGCGCCCGCTGACGCCATCCAACTCCACGCCGTAAAGCTTGGATTCTGACATCGCTTCTGGCAGTAAACCAAAGAAGTTCCCAATGCCGCAGGCAGGCTCCAGGATTCTACCGGATGTAAAGCCCATGCTGCTTACCGCTCCGTAAATGGCTTTGATGACCGTAGGGCTGGTATAATGGGCATTCAAGACAGAGGATTTAGCGGAATCGTATTCTTCCGGCGTCAATGCCGCTTTAAGCTCCTGATATTCCTTTTCCCAGCCAGCCTTTTCCGGCTCGAACGCATCAGGGACGCCGCCCCAGCCGACATATCTGGAAAGAATTTGTTGTTCATCAGAGGTGGCAGGGCGGTTCTCGGATTCCATTTTCTTTAACGTACGGATGGCTTCCATGTTCATGCCAAACTTTGCCTTCGCCCCGCCTTCACCTAGACGGTCATCTTTGATTATGAAGTTGCAGGGTGCAGGCATTTCCTGTAAATCGACTTCATCCTGGATAACCTCTGGTTCTGAGGAATCCGCTGGTTCTTTAATCGGCTGCTCCACATTTTCTGCATCTGTTGTTCCAGAAGCAGTAGGTTCCGGCTTATCTGTATCATCTTTTTGAACCGTTGATCCTGCCATATGTGGGCTAGTCTGTCCCTCATTCTCTGCATCTGTTGTTCCAGAAGCAGTAGATTTAGGCTTCTTTATATCATCTTCCTGAGCCGCATTTGCTTTAGGTTCCGGCTCTTTTACAGATGATAATGCCGGATACGTTTCGTTGAACAATTCATCCAGCAACCGAATACGGAACTTCTCCATATCATAATAGAGCTTCATGAAATCTGCATTCTCAATGGCAAGGACAGCGCGCTTGACAGCCTCTTTGCATTCCAGGGCGGCGTCCTGTCTGTCAGAATTGCGGCAGGCATTTCTATATGCGTTATCTCCCAAAATAGATTCTTTAATCACTGGCTTATATTTGCCATAGATTTCCCCAATAGACGGCTTTTGCAGCTGCGTACCGTTGACATTTTCCTTTGTCTGAGCCGCCTGTTTCCGATGCTCATGATTGTAAATAGTTACTGCAATCGCCCTGAGTACTTTCTCGCTGGACTCGCTGACGGCTGCTCCGAGAACCCGGATGATTCTCTGGGTGTTGAAATCGGGAATGTCCTTGAAATCCTTATCTTTCAGGAACTGCCACGGGTTAAAGCCGCATCTGGCAAGGAGAAGGTATGAGATGCTTGCGACAGCGGCAAGGCGGAACTTCACGCTGACCGTCTGCTCATCCAGTTCCTCCAGGAAGCTCCCTTCGCATTCATACATAATGTCTTTATGGTAGTTCTTCCAATATCCGTTTACCAGCCCTACGGCAATCATCTCAAGCTGGTAGACAAGCCCTTTCTCCCCGGATACGCCAAACCGTCCTTCAAGAGCCTTTATGATAACGGTTTCATAGTCTTTTTTATACTGCCACTGGAAAAGATTGGCGGAGTTTTTTCTCAGTTGGGTGTCAGCAATATCGAACACATAGCGAATCTTTGGGTAACCGTTCTGGTTGATACCAACAAGTCCAATCCCTTTTGAACCACGGCGGATATGGCGGTTCATGCGCCTGCTCCATAAGTCAAACTCGGCACATGCCGAAGCCTTTGGGCGCTGGGCGTGAATCATGAGCTGGTCTGGGAAAGAATAGCGGTAAAGCCGGGATGCAGTGTTTAAAAAATCCGCCCAGTTCTCGGCATTTTTCGTTACCTGCGACGCCGCATTGCCCGCAAGCTGGATATAGTTCTGTAATTTTGTATTCATATATAGCCCTCCTCGTCCTGCCCAGGGTTGCCGGGCAATTAAAATCTTTTACAGATGCACCCGCTTTTCTGCCCAACGGCAGAAAAATTTAAGCCGCCTACAAGCAATGCAGGCAGCTTAAGTTTGGCAGTATGTAGACTATAAAATTTACAACAGGGGGGCTTAGGTATGACGGCTTTTTACGTATGCATTGAGTAATATGCGGTTTTCATGTCCTCCTGCCCATGCAGGATTATCCCGCCGGAAATCCCGGCTTCCCCGCCCCTGGTTTCCCGGAAGAAAAAGCTGTATGGCACAAAATCATCGTAAATCTCTATCTTTTCAGCGTATGCCCATCTGAACTGGTCACGCAGGAACCGGATGAGTTTACGCCGGATGACTCCATTCGCTAAAGCGGCATGTAAATTCTTCCTGCTTTTGAACACAATCTGCGACTGCTTCGCGGAATTGTCTATGGAAAGCGTCTTCCATACAAAAGGCTTGCTTTCATGTAGGCATTCCATCATTCTGCCATAGGGAAGGGTAATGGCTTCCTGGTAGCCAGAAACGCCGTTCCCATTGCCCTCAAGCCAGGTGAAGGCAATCTCTACGGTTCCAGCATAGGCGTCCCGGCGCAGCATGGCAAAAGAATGGATGTCTTGGACAAGGGCTGTTGATCCTGTTTCCAGTCCCTCCAGCTCTTGGCAGGGAATATAGAACCTGTGCGGGGATTTGTGGGAACGGCTGACCGTCCGCAAACTAACGGTGCCGTCCCTGAATGTCATATATACGAGCGTCCTGTCTTTCATAGCATTGGTTTCTCCTTTCTTAGAATCACATCTTTTTACGGCAATGAATTCCCGCTGAAATAAAACTCATCCATTACCTGTTCACAGTCTTTTTCACTCTGTAAATCATAATGACCGTGGTTCAGGCTCTTCAGCTTTTGGTTCCAGCTTGTCCACACCGCATAAGTCCCGTCATCCTTTTTCGCCGATACCATGTAGAGATGGGAATCGTCAGGATGGTACGATTTCTTTCTGATTTTCAGAACAGTGTATTTGGGAAGGTTCTCTTTGAGATAAAGCGTCACTTGTTCCATAACTTCTAATCCGATTTTCATATTCATTTTGCACCGCCTTTTCTGGGTTGATTTAATTGTTGCGCCTTTTCAAAATCAAAAATGCCAAGGCTCTGGATATGTTTTTTCGTAGTCCGCATCCCCCTTCCAAACTGCTTTCCGCATATATACTGGCGAAGGTAATAGCCTCCGCTCAGCTTTACGACTTCCCACACTTTGTCATCGTTATACCTGTCCTTGTAATATGTCCTCTTTACCGCCATTGCATCACCTCTCCATATCTGTAAAATTGCATAATCCCAGATTCTCATATACCCATGAATCTGCCGGGTATTCGTCTGTAAGGGCAGCCCCAATACGCCGCCAATCCAGAGGGCAGTTGTAGGTGGATGAGAACTCATCCAGGATTTCTTTTACGCAGCAGATTAAGTCCAGGTTTCTTTCATCATCTGCCTGTAAAACCATCTCTCTGATTGTCTGTTCCATATGCCAGCTCCTTTCGTTTATGCTTGATTTTTGGGCAGCAAAAAGGAGCCTGTTTTACGGCTGGCTCCAAAGCCATATTTAAGGAGCGTATATCATTCATCAGCTTCAACGCATTTAATCAGCCCCAGGGAAACAAGTATACTGACAGTATCCTTGATGCCGCACATATAAGAGATGTCGGCGTAGCGTTGGTTGGATGATAAGGTACATGCAATATAATCGTTTATGCGCTTTCTCTGCTCTTTGGTTAAATCAAGATTCTCATACTGCCGCTCCAATTCATGTTCATCCCTACGGTCATTCAGATAGGTTTCATCTGCCCACGCTAATGCATCCCGGCTCCGATCCATGAAGTTCCCCATGCCTTTTTTAATTAATTTTTCAATCAGCTTATTCATTTACGTCTCCTTTCGATGGTTTATTTCACAAATGCACCCGTGTTCTTTTTTTTTTTTCACAGACTGTAAAAGGGTGATAAAAAAGGCGTAAAAAAACAGACTACCCGGCTGAAAACCAGGCAATCCGTCTGTTAAGTTGAAGAGTAGTAAGCTAATAGTAAAACTGTTTTCTTTTCATCTAAGTATGAAAATTATTGACTATCTCGTTGTTATTTCCAGTATTTCCGAACCCACGCTTCTGCATCGTTTTCTTCAAGTTTATATTTGCCTGCAACTTTTTTTATCGTTTCTGAAACAGGCAAACCTATTTCCTGACACATCTCAATCGCTGAAATCATAGCTGCTTTTTCTGCTGCTTCTTTTCTCTCACTTTCGACATAAGCACGCATTACCTGTTCTTCATCAAACAATGTCATCATCATGTCAATAACCTCCTTTTCCCTGCTCGATAAATACTCTTTCAGAACATCCCTGTCTTTACAGATGTTGATGGTATTGGTAACTGCTTCCCTTGTCCGTCCATACAATTTCACCTGTTCGTCATATACTTTTGTAAAGGTGACATACTGGCTGATAATATCATTGTCCTTGCCATCGTATATCATTTTTACCTTTACATCAATAGCAAATTCCTCCCCATTGAAAAATTCGTTTGAAAGAGATTACTTTCTTCCTTTCATCCCCGCTATTTTAGCGGGGAAATAATCAGGTTATCTTGGTTCCATTATACAAAAAAAACCATCCTATATTCAAGGATGATTCCTCCCTGGTTTACGGTATACAATTCACAAGCATTTATCATAATTCGCCATTTTTTCTTAAACAGGTAATAACACCTGCCTGTATATATTCCGCATTGATGAACAGGCTTTTTCCTCTGGCTTCCTGATGTTCATTCTTCTCCTTATAGTCATAAGTAAAAATAGGAAGCACTGTCGGTAAGATGCTCGGACTAGATGCCCTGTATTCATGGCTTGGAGCATGTCCAGGCATTCCGCCCCGCGGATTTCCCCCACAATAATCCGGTCGGGGCGCATACGCAATGCCGTGCGGATTAAATCCCGGATAGAAATAGCAAGATTGCCTTCCGCACCTTCATTCCTCGTTTCCAGACGGACTAAGTTTGCAATCCCCTGAAGCTGTAATTCTGCCGAATCTTCAATTGTTATGATACGTTCTGTTTTCGGGATAAATTCAGAAAGGGCATTCAGAAATGTTGTTTTCCCTGACCCGGTCCCCCCAGAAATAAAGATATTGTAGCCAGCCTTTACCAGCATGTCTAAAAAATCAGCGCATTCCCTGCTGATGGATTCCTGTGCAACCATCTGCTCCATTAAGATTGGATGCTTAGGGAATTTTCGGATAGATACCACAGGCCCGTCCAAAGCCACTGGCGGCAGCACCACATTGACACGGGAACCATCTTCCAGCCTGGCATCTGCAATGGGCTTTGCTTCGTTCACCATACGGTTGTGGTTCCCCACCATCTGCTGGATAATATCCTCCAGCTTTTCCCTGGAAGAAAAGCTTTTTTCCCATTCCACTACTTCCCCCGCCCTCTCATAAAAGATATGCTCCTCGCCGTTTACCATGATTTCTGTAATGTCGTCCTCATTTAACAATTCCTGCAGCACATCCAGTTTCCGCAGGGAATGGAACACCTGCATCCTTAATTCCTTCCTCCAGTTCAGGGGAATTGTCCGCTCCCTCGCCTCTTTGCAGATTTCCTCGTCAATTACCGCAAGGATTTCCTCATCCTCATGTTCCCTGCCCATATCAAGCTGCCCTAATACACGTTTCCTAATCTGTTCCAATTTGTACCCCCAATAATTCTCTTACGTAATCCCCCAGTTCTCCCCATACCCACTGCTGCATCTGTTCCCCCTGGCATTCCACTGCCATTCTGGGTAAGGTGAGGTAACATAGTTTCCCTTCCAGCTTCTGGTCCTTTTGCCTGCCCATCATCTGCTTAAAGTGCGCCAAAGCATGTCCGCCCAGCCCTGCATGTCCGCCCAGCACGTACATCTTGCTGCACATGCCCAGCAATTCCAGAAATCCCGGAACCATCATGCCAAAATCCAGGACAATAACGCCATACCCGCCTTTTTCCGCCAAAAGCCGGACAAAACGCGTATAATCCTGCCCCGATACCTGCCCTAAGCAAAGGCTGTCCTCCGATGGCGGGATATAGTCCACCCCCTCCAATACATAGGCCGCGCTCCTGATGCAGTCCTCTACGTTCTTCCCTTCCCCAGTAAGGCACAGGTACATCACATCCAGCAAATCCCGCTGGTAGCTTTCCTGCAGCCAACTGGAAAACCCGGCGCATTCCTTGAAGCTTACGTAAAGCACCCGTTCCTTCCTGCCCAGTGTCTGGGCAAGCGTCAGGGCAAAGGGCGTCTGCCAAATATCCTGCCCCGGGGCGTAAATGCCAATCACTTCCCGTCCTGCCCTGGCCGGTTCCTGCTCCCCGTCCCTGTACTCCTGGCAGTAAGAGAAAAGTTCCCGTAAAATCCCAGAAGCTGGCTGGTATTTCTGGATCACTGGGAGTATTTGCACGGATTCTGGTATTTTTTCTTTCCCATCGCCTCCATAAAGGCAAAGCCACAATGTTTCCCCGGAACTTCCCCTGGCATCCCCCGGGACTTCCGTTAACTGTGTTATGTTCCCTGCCATTGCCTGGGCTTCCTGTCGTTCTGTTATATGGGCGGCATATCCCGCCATCGCCTGGGCTGCCTGCCCTGTAATCCTGGCATCCTCCCAAAAACCAGCCCCCAGAAGCACCACGTCCGGCGTTTCTGTCTTTTGGAATTCCAGAAACTGCCCTGGTGCGGAAAAGCTGTACCCGCGAAGCTGCCCTCCTTTCCCTAAGGTAATCCATTCTCCCAGCCTTTTGCCATACGCTGTGTCTGCATCGCAGACGGCAATTAAAATTTTACTCAATAAGCCACCTCCAAAGCTACCAAAAAACCAATGAATATTGCAATTGAAAAATGAATGATATGTTGTTTCCCCTGATCTCCTTTCGGATATTCAGGCAGTTGAAACGTTACGATTACCTGATATAGATATTTCCCTAATATGCATAGACGTGAAATCAGATTGTGGTGGTACAGCATTTTCCATAAGGACATCCCTGCCGCCACCAGAAACGATATTATGATTGTCAGCTTAAGTATATGCAAATCCCAAATACCACCAATTACGGAAAATAATTTGATGTCGCCTGCCCCAAGGGCATGCATAAGAAATAACAGATAACATAAGATTACCGGTATGGATACATTCCTAAGAAAAACACCCGCCCCTTTCCAGCCTGCTTCTGCAACCTGAAAAAAGAACCCCGCTGCTAACCCAGTGAAAATCAGCCGGTTCCTGATTTTACCGCTTTGTATGTCCATTGCCGCCGCCAAGCTTAACAGCAACAGGCTGAACACAGCCTTTATCTCCCCAATTCATCACCCCCTCTGTCCATCCACCTGCATCTGCAAGTAATTGCTTAAGATTATAATGCAAGTCCTGCATCCTGTAAAGTAGGTAATGGCAAATTTTTCATTTTTGTGACAATGTTACAATAAACGGTAAAACAGAATTGCATAAATCAGCGCAAACCCGCTGATACCAAGGGTTCCGACTGTCAAAACAGTGACTGGGTTGACGCCTGGGACTACTTCCAGCCCCTGGCTTTTTAACATTCCATTTACTGCATAGATGCCCACAGCCCCGGCAAAAGCCCGGAGCACGAAGGTTGTCAGAATTTCTGCTTTTTGCTTCATAGCCCCTATAAACAGTATCAGCACACATATCACCGCAATCATTGCCACCCCATAATATTTTTCCATAAAAGCTACCCATCCCTTTCTTATTGCCCTCCCAGAACCAGCCGCAACATCTCTGTCCCGCACGTTATCGCCGCCGGGAAGCTGTGCCAGTCCCCCTCTTTTTATAAATATATACTTTTTTGGAAAAATTTATGACTTTATTGTATAGAACTGGAATTTTTTGCTTATACTTTAAGTAAGAGAGCGGCAGCATCTGCCCCATGCTCAGAACTGTACAAAACTGCCATGCCTGTAGCCCTGCACAGCTTGCATGGGCCTCCTGCACAGTCCCAGAGCAGGCAGAGTACCGTTGGAAAAGAAAGGGATGCATATGTTTCAGATTACAAAAAAACGACTTGCAAACAGGACTGCTTACGCCTTACTTTTAGATGACCTTGAACAAGCGAAATATGATTTGGCCCTTGCTTACAGCAACTTTGAAAATGCCATGGAACCAGATTTGATTGACTGCTGCATCTATCAGGTAAACGCACTGCAAATGCGCTACAAGTTCCTGCTGACAAAGGCCAAACAGTATGATGGGGATCCTTACGCGAAGAATCCCCTTGAACTTTCAGAACCCTGAAGGGTTTCTGTCAGGCTGCCCTTCTGGTATGTCATGCCAGCGACTACCTGCTGGGTATGCTGCATCAGGGGACCGGAAGAATCCTGTTTGGCTGCTTCTGTAAAGCCATCATACAGGTTCTTCAGGACCCGCTTTGCATCCTTAAGGCTGTCAGCCGTATTTTTACATACTGCAAGGGCCAGCAGCTTACTTACAAACTGGTAGGCAGGGTACAGCTCGCTGGCAATTGGATACGTAAAATCCAAATCATCCATCAGCCGGTGCACTACCTGCCCTGCCTTCCCTGCAGACTCCCGGAACTCCTCATATGTCCCTTGTTCCTTCGCAGCTATGGCATCGTCCAGATAGGTAAATAAGATATCATATAAAATCACAATCATTTCCCCCCGGTTGCAGCAGCTCAGCCGACGGGTAAATTCCTGTTTTTTTTCCTGGGTCATGGCTTAGCCCCCTACTGCAGTAACTGCAATACCTGCTGGGGAAGGTCATTGGCCTGTGCAAGTACAGAAGTTGCTGCCTGTGTCAGTACATTATATTTGGTGTACTCTGTCATTTCTTCCGCCATGTCAACGTCCTCAATCCGGGACAATGCCTGCGTCATGTTCAGTTCCGTCCCATCCAGGCTGCTGACTGCATAATCTAAACGGTTCTGGTATGCGCCAATGCTGGAACGGACTTCACTTACCTTTGCAATTGCGCCGTCAAAGCTGGTAATTGCGCGGTCAGCCCCTGTTACAGTGCAGACATCCACTTTATCAATATAGAGGGTGCGGGAGGAAACCTCTGGAATCCGCACATCTACCGTCTGGTTCTCATTTGCGCCAATCTGCAGGGTCATAGTGCCAATATTGGTAACATCCAAATGGATTGGCTGTGGTTCCGCAGCCGTACCCGGCGTTACCTCAAACTTCATTTCAAACCCATTCCTGTCAGAAATCGTCACATAATTGCCGTCTGTCAAAATAGTTGCCTGTGATCCAAAGCCTATGTCCGTGGTATCAAACGCTATCTCTACATCCTTCCCATTCTCTGTGATATCCGTGGGTATCCCAAGGAATGCCGCAAGGTCTGCATCGTCGCATTTAATAGTCATTTCAGAGGAAACTCCATATTCATCGGATACAAATACCAGGTTCCCGCCATTCCTCACGTCTGTGGGCACATAGCCGCCATCCTCCGGAAGCCCGGTCTTATCACCCGTATTGGCTACAACCATCAGGTTCACTTCCCCACGCTCTGCCCCTGCCCGCAGGTTCTCATACACTTCCTCAAAGGTCTGGCCTTCTGTTACTTCCACTTCTATGCCATTGATGACAACTGTCCCGTTGGTTCCGGCAGGCACTACCGCGTTCCCGGCAATTGCCGTCCCCCCTACCACCTCTGCAAGGGCTGCATCTGCATTTACCTTTATGGTGTATTCATTGGCCGTAACTGCATCGGAAATCGAAATCCTTGTAATCCCCCGGTTATCCGGATATACCCTCTGGTCTAAGGTACCATCCAGCAAATGCTTGGTATTAAACTCAGTATCCTTGGAAATCCGGTCAATCTCATCCCGCAGGGAGGAAATTTCTGCCTGGATTGCTTCTAAATCATCCGGCATATTGGTTTCATTTGCCGCCTGTACCGAAAGCTCCCGCATCCTCTGGAGCATTGCATGGACTTCTGTCAATGCACCGTCCGCCGTATCCAATACGGAAACCCCGTCCGAAGCGTTCCTGGAAGCCTGTGACAGGCCTTTGATCTGCGCTTTCATTTTTGTAGAAATCGCCATCCCGGCCGCATCGTCGGACGCCCGGTTAATGCGGAGCCCGGTAGACAGCCGTTCAATGGAATTTGATAGGCTCTTATCTGATGCTAATAATCTCTTGTTGGCAACAAGCGCTGACATATTGTGGTTAATTTTCATGTTTTACACCTCTCCTGCTCTTTCCTATCTCTTGCTAGTTGTTAAGGGGCAATCATCTGTTTTCATCAAGCTTCAAGCCTGCCCTGCCCGTTTGATTTCTTCTAAAAATGCTTTTGCAGCCCCATACAATGCCCTGGTCTGGACTGGGCTGGGCTCTTTTTGCTGTTCCGGCTGCCCTGCTTCTTTTTCCCCAAAGGTAAACCGGGAAAGTTCCAGGTTATCGCTGCAGATCATATCCACCTTCCATGCATCCCCGGCATCCGGGCTGATACGCTCCTGCAGTTCCGCTTCACGGTTTTTCAATTCCTCAATGGTCCTGGGGGAATCGGAAATAATGTACCCTTTTACCGATTCCGGCTGTATCTGGAAGCTGGCTGCTACCTTTCCAAGCGCAGGGGAATCAAACATGATATCCACCCTGCCCCGTTCTTCCTTCCCGCGGACAATCTTAAGCTGGACATTTGTCAGCTCATCCGCCACCAGCACAGGGATTGCATAATGTTCCTCTTTTGCCATCTGTGTGCCCAGCGCAATCTGCTGCTTTACTATTTTCATGTCCCGGATGTCAAGGCTCCTCACATCCTTGGACTGGATCATGGTTTTCATAACATTTTCCGCCACTTCCGCCAGCTTTTTCTGGGCTTTTGCCATATCCTCCGGCGTCTTGGCTGCTTCCCCAAACTCCTCAAGGATTCCGGCTTTTACTTCCTCAAAATCAACTTCTTTCCCTAAATTTTTAGGGTCAAACAGGTTCTTGAACACATTCCTCTGCTCCATCATCTGTTTTGCCGCTAAAATATTGTAGGCTGTCACGGGCATATCATGGCTCGTCAGCATTTGCAGCACCTGGGCTTCTGCTTCCTTCGCCCCTGCAAACTCCTGCATCTGTTCCCGGTAATATGCTTCTTCCGTTTCTGCATCTTTCGGCGCCTGTTTTAACTGCCACAATAATTCCTCCGGCGTCAGCTCTGCCCAGGGCTTCCCTGCGCTGTTTGCCATATTTTGCTGGCTCCCTGCTGCCTGCCTGTTTGTTTTCCCTGTACCATTTGCCATGGCTTGCTGCAGGCCTTCCGGCGTTACCATCCCAAAAGCTTCTTTTGCGCAGTCTGTCTGGTATGCGGATTCTATCTGCTGGGAAATGCTCAATTCTTCTGTAGGGGCAGACTCCGTGCCGCCAAAAGTTTCATCCACAGATACATCGATGCCTGAATTCCGGTTGGTGCGCACTGCAGTCAGCAGGTTTTTCATGGTAAGTTCTGCGCCCTGGTTTACCAAAGCCCCAACCACTGCTCCATCGGTTTTGTCAATCTGGTTCAGCAGGCGGTAAATGCCAATGTAGCTGTCCCGCTCCTCCAGGGTGATTTCCTGATGCTGCTCTAACTTCCACAGGAACTTGCTGAACTTGTCTTCCTCCGCGCCCTCCATGCTGTTTTTGATTTCTGCAGCCTTGCTGTTAAGCTGCTCCACCGTCATTTCTAAAGGGTTTACCCCTTCCCGTATCATTTCCAGCACTACGGACGGGGACAGGTTCTGGAACATATTCTGGACTTTCTGGTCGGCAGCTTTTATCCCTGAAATGGATTCCGGGTTAATTTCCATCCGGTTATACGCTAAAATACGCACTGCCCGCCGATTCGGCTCTGTTACCTCAAGATCCAAATCTTCCAATATATCGTCTACATTCCGGAATGCTTTCTTCATGGAATCGCCCAAATCTGCCCGGGGGGCTGTGCGGAGGGCTTCATACGCTTCCCCTGCCCGTTCCAGCTCTGCTTTTTGGGACATCCCTGCCTGGTGCATGCCATTGATGGTATCTATGTCTGTCCTTGTATTCCCTAACAGGTAAGCCGGCGTGCCAGCTAACTCATGGGTTTTCCCCATAGTTTCCGCAAAAACAGCGGCCTGCCCTGCTGTTGGCTCCACCCCGTTTTGGGACAGTAAGCTCTTATAATATTCTTCTTCCAAAGCCTTAAGCTGCTCTACCACTTCCTCCAAAGGCTTTGTTTCAATGGCAAACCCCTGTTTCAGCAACGTGTAATTGGCCTGTGCCGTCATCATCAGCCGGGTTTCCTCCAACTGCCGTTTTGCAGTGACAAAATCCATGTCCTCCGGGGAAAAGCTGTGGGATGCCTGCCTGCCGGGATCTGCGCCCTGTTGCCCCTGGGAGCCCTGCTGGTTCTCCTTTTGGGCCGCCTGTAAATTCTCTATGGTAAAGGGAAGGCCTTTTTCCACCACATGCCAGATATCTGCATCTGTTGCCTGTGCAACGGTTTCTGCTGCCTGTTTTGCCCTGTCGGCATAACTGTAGCCTTCCAAAAGAATGGCATCCGTGGGGCGGTTTCCCTCTGCAATTGCCCCTAGCATGGCGCCCATAAGCTGCCCTGCATCCGGCGGAAGCTCCATTCCCTTTAAGTCCATGGCATACCTTAGGTTTTCTTCCGTTAAGGGGATCTGCTCCCCCATCATCCACTGAGCCATAGCCATGGAATCTTCATTTACCGGAAGTCCCGCACGGGAGATTACCTGTTCCACCTGTGCCTTTAATTGGCCGTCCATGGCAGTCCCTGCGGCGTTTTGCCCAGCTTGCTGCGGCATATGGCTGCCATAATAGCCGCCCGCTGGCTGTGCCGCTGCATATGGCACGGAACTGCTGCCAGTTGCTGCCTGGGGGGATGGCGCCGAACTGCTATGCTGCGCTTTATAAAGGTTTTCCACTGTTGGGGGAAGTTCCTGCCCCAGCAAATATTTGATGGCTTCTTCCGAACAGCCTGTAAGGCTTGCTGCCTGCCGTATGGCTTCTTCACAGCCCGATATATTTTCTTCCGTCAAGGGAAGGTCTGCTTCCCTGATTGCTGACTCTAACTGCTTAGCATAACCTGTGCTCCCAACCAGCTTTTCTAACTGCTCCCCACTCAATTCATCCCCAAACACGCTAATATCTACCCCGGCTTTTGCCAATTCAGCCTTTATCTTATCTACCACCGTGACAATAGTTTCCACATCTGTGCCGTTCACGGAAAACCCTTCCCCGTCCATCTGCTGGCAGTCTTTTCCAGACATGGTGTTAGAAACCATTTCTATTTGCCGCTGGGTATGCTGTGCCTTGGCATTTTCCGCATCCTGCTGTATTTTTCCAATCTGGGAGTCCCCTGCCCGGTGGGGGGCGTCCACCATGGTCTGCTGCACGCCCTGCGTCCTTGCTGCGGCTTTTTCTGCCTGCGCCGCCTGTTCCTCCTGGGCTTTTGCTGAGGCAGTACCCTTGGTTTCCACTTTATTTGCCTTGGTAATTTCAGGCAAATTGCTGTTTTCTACTCTAATATTCATTTCCTTCGCCCCTTTAAAAGCTACCGGGAAAGAAGATTATGGCATACGCCAAACCCGCTAAATACAAGGCTTTTTCCCCGACAGCCCCCTGAATTCCTGCCTTCCTAAATTTTAACAATAGTTATTTCGGTTAAAAAACAGAGAAACTTTAGCAATTTTCACTTGTAATCATTGTCCATTTGTATTAAAATAGGGTTCAAAGCTACCATTAGGGAGCTGAGATGAATATTCATTTTATAAGGAGGAAGACGAAAATGGCATATGTAATTAATGATTCTTGTGTAAGCTGCGGAACATGTGAAGGGGAATGTCCAGTAGGCGCTATCGCTGCTGGTGATGGCAAATATGAAATCAACGCAGATACCTGCATCGATTGCGGGACTTGCGCAGGCTCCTGCCCGACAGGCGCTATTGAACAGGGCTAATCCTTACATAAAGCCCAGAATAAAGTGCCCAAGACCTTACCTATTCATGTGGGGGCTTGGGCATTTTGTGCGCCGAGCACGTCGCTCTAGCGACATAATTCCTTTCGTGCGAGCGATCCTTGCGGAGCATTTTGCTTTATAGGACGCAATTTCCTATAAAGTAAAAAAGAATCCTGCATTCAGCAGGATTCTTTTTTATACCGTTAAGTTGGGGTTTAAATTCTTCTCCTTCCCTGCCAGCTTCGCCGGCTCTTTTTCTTTTTTTGCCTTTTTTTCCTTGCGGAACCTCTTAGCCTTGCGGGTGCTGCGGATTGCTTCATCCAGCTTGCGGAACCGTTCTTCTTCCGCTTCATCCTGTTCCCGCATCAGGTAATTCATTTCCTTTAATACCTTGTCCCCAACCTGTGCGCCAACTTCCTTGCCCAAGGCCTGGTTGTTTTCCTCTACCGCCTGTTTTACAATCGTGAGCATCATGGACTGGAACTGCTCCAGCTTTACCGTGTTGGAAACCGGGCTATGGCGGTCTGCCATCTGCCTGCCTTCCGCCCCTTTTGACGCCATTTCCATATATTCCCTGTTCATCTGAATCACATTATTCCCTCCCGGCTGATTATTCGCAAAGCCTCCTGTTTCCATTGCTGGATGGGCTATATATTGTGCCTGCCCGCTTGGATAATTTCCGGCTTCTGCCTTGGGGCGGCCCGCATATTTTGCTTGTCCATTTTCCGGCTGGCTCCCTGTATAGCTTCCAGCTTCTGCTGCCGGATGGACATAGCCGCCTTCTGGCTGGCTGCTTACATAACTGGCATTTTCCTGGGGTTTCCGGCTCTGGGGCATGGATTCTGCCGCTGGGTGGAGATAACCTCCCTCTGCCTGGCCGCCTGCATAACTGGCGTTTTCCTGGGATTGCCGGCTCTGGGGCATGGATTCTGCTGCCGGGAGATAGCCTCCCTCTGCCTGGCTCCCCCCATAGGCTTCTGCGCCTGCATAGCCATGGGCTCCCGGCTCTGGCTGGTTCTGGGTACTATGTATCATCATGCGAATGGCTTTTAACTGGTATCCCTGTTCTTTCCATTCCTTTATCTTTTGGAACT
>OFHA01000176.1_pt1 | contig 57805 bp, 49 predicted proteins | sample 1521891 | NCBI WGS metagenome assembly OFHA01 (sample SAMEA3504089, study PRJEB24116) | mouse gut metagenome | biome: mouse gut; feature: mouse-associated habitat; material: faeces | place: Denmark | collected 2011
GATTATAGTTACAACTGAACAGAGTTTAGATTATGAAGGGAAACTTCAGAAGAAATTATCTAAAATAGAATATAAAGATGTACCTAATACGATTGCATTATTTTCTTGTACTACAGCAAATGAAGTTGGTGCTAAGGCTATACTTGCTTGCACAAAGTCTGGTGCTACAGCGAAGTTTGTATCTAGATTTAGGCCGGAGTGTCCTATTATTTCTATAACTCAAATGAAAAAGGTTGCTAGAATGTTGTCTATTTATTGGGGCGTATATACTCAAACAATAAGTGAGACAATTGATAATACAGATATGTTAATTGATTTATCGGTAGATAAGGCTAAAAAAGAGTATAACTTTAAAGATGGCGATTTAGTAGTTGTTTCGGCAAGTGTTCCCGCAAATTTTAAAGGTCATACAAATATGCTTAAGGTTCATGAAATTTAAAAATTCACTAAAAATTAACATATGTATAATAAATAATTAACAAATTAATTACTGGGTAAGTATATATTATAAGTAGGTTTTACAAATTAAATATATTTTTATTGGGTAAACTGATTCAAAAAAACATTAGTATCTTTTGATACTAATGTTTTTTTTGATTGAGGAGGAAAATTTTTTAAGTATGGTGGATGTTGCTAATAAGTACATAGTAAAGATTGAGGATTATGATAGTAAGGGAAATGGAGTTTCACATATAGACGATTTAGTTGTTTTTGTACCTAATACCATAGTTGGCGAAATTGTTGAGATATGTATAGAAAAGGTAAATAAGAATTTTTTAAGAGGTAGAGTTAATGAAGTGCTTTCAGTATCTGAATCAAGAGTATTGCCTATATGTGAGATATATGAAAAATGTGGTGGATGTAATATTCAGCACATGAATTATAAGGAGCAAATTAGATTTAAAGAAAGTAAAATAATAAATACATTAAATAAAATAGGTGATATACGGAATATTAAGATGGAAAAATTCTATGCGATGTCTATTCCATATGAGTATAGGAATAAAGTTCAGGTACCATTTGGATTAAGTGATTCTGGTGTTAAAGCTGGATTTTATGAAAAAAATACTCATAATATTATCAATATGGACTTCTGTCATATACAGTTTCACGAAGGTAATGATATTGTTAAGGAAACTAGAGAATATATAAAAAAAAATAATATAAAACAGTCATATTTTTTTAACCATAAACTGTAAAAAAACAATTTATAGTGAAATAATAGGATTTCATTTGAAAAAAATTATAAAATTAAAATAAATTTTTAACAATATTAGTTGCAATCAATAAATAAAGATGGTATAATGAACGAAAGTGATAAAGAAAATACAAAACAATACTTTATCATTGGTAATTTTAATGTGCTTATATTGAAAAATATAAGTATTTTCTATTGTATTTTATTAAAAATGACAAATTTTTCGTACAAAAGCCAAAAAGATATTTTATAAAAACTGAATGATAAATACAGTTTTTAAGGAGGTTATTTCATGTATACAATGGGAGTTGATGTTGGTTCTGCATCTTCTAAAGTTGTAATATTAGAAGATGGAGAGCGCATCGTTGCCGCAGAAGTCGTTCAAGTCGGAACAGGTTCTTCTGGTCCACAAAGGGCTTTAGAGCAAGCTTATGAAAAAAGTGGCTTGAAGAGAGAAGACATTACAAAATTAGTAGCAACAGGCTATGGACGTTTTGCATTTGAAGACGCTGATAAACAAATTAGTGAAATCAGTTGTCATGCAAAAGGTATATTTCATTTGGTACCTACTGCACGTACCATCATTGACATTGGCGGACAAGATGCAAAAGCAATCCGTCTTGACAATAGAGGAAACGTAAAGCAGTTTTTTATGAATGATAAATGTGCAGCAGGCACAGGTAGATTTCTTGACGTTATGGCAAGAGTTCTGGAAACAACAATAGACGATATGGCTGAATGTGATGCAAAAGCAGAACAGGCAGCTTCTATCAGCAGTACTTGTACCGTATTCGCTGAATCTGAGGTAATTTCTCAGTTATCAAAAGGCGTTGACAAAAACAGCATTATAAAGGGTGTGCATCAATCCGTTGCAAGTAAGGCGTGCGGTCTTGCTTACAGAGGCGGTTTGGAGGATGATGTTGTTATGACAGGCGGCGTTGCAAAAAATGCCGGTGTGGTACGAGCAATTGCGAGAGAATTAAAAAAAGAAGTTATTGTGGCACCAAACCCACAAACAACAGGTGCTCTCGGTGCGGCATTGTTCGCATACGAAGAAGCAAAAAAGCAAAAAATTTAAAGAAAGAGGGATTAGAATGAGTATAACAACAGAAGGCATGAAAGCAAAAGAATTGTTGGCATACTATCAGGCAAAAGCTGATCAGGATGCAAGAGATGCAAAAGCAAGAGGCGACTTAGTTTGTTGGTCTGCTTCTGTAGCTCCACCAGAATTTTGCGTAACAATGGGTATTGCTATGATTTACCCAGAAACACACGCAGCTGGTATCGGCGCAAAAAAAGGCGCATTGGATATGTTGGAAGTTGCAGATAGAAAAGGTTACTCCATTGACTGCTGTTCTTATGGTCGTGTAAATATGGGCTATATGGAATTGTTAAAAGAGCAGGCTATAACAGGTAAAACACCTGAAGTACTCGCTAACTCTCCAGCAGCAAAAGTGCCACTGCCTGACTTAGTAATTACATGTAACAATATTTGTAATACATTGTTAAAATGGTATGAAAACCTTGCAGTAGAATTAGATATTCCTTGTATCGTAATTGACGTACCATTTAACCACACAATGCCTATTCCTGAATATGCAAAAGCATATATTGCTGACCAGTTCAGAAATGCAATTTCTCAGTTGGAAGTAATTTGTGGCAGACCTTTTGACTACAAAAAATTCCAAGAAGTAAAAGACCAGACACAACGTTCTGTATATCAATGGAACAGAATTGCAAAAATGTCTTCTTATAAACCATCTCCATTGAACTGCTTTGATTTATTCAACTACATGGCATTAATCGTTGCTTGTAGAAGTTTGGATTACGCTGAAATCACATTCAAGAAATTTGCTGATGAGTTGGAAGCAAATCTTGAAGCTGGTATTTATGCATTTAAAGGTGCAGAAAAAACTCGTGTAACATGGGAAGGTATTGCTGTATGGCCATACTTAGGACACACATTTAAATCATTGAAATCACTTGGCAGCATTATGACAGGTTCTGCATATCCAGGACTTTGGGATTTACATTATGATGCACATGATGATTCTCTTCATTCTATGGCAGAAGCATATACAAGAATTTATATCAATACTTGCCTTGAAAACAAAGTTAATGTTCTGTTGAACATTGTAAATGGTGGAAAATGCGATGGTATCGTTTACCACTTGAACAGAAGCTGTAAATTAATGAGCTTCTTGAATGTAGAAACAGCAGAAATTATTAAAGAAAAAACAGGTCTGCCATATGTAAGCTTTGACGGCGACCAGACAGACCCTCGTAACTTTGCACCAGCACAGTTCGATACACGTGTTCAAGCTCTGGCTGAAATGATGGAAGCTAATTTAGCAGCAGCAGAATAAGGGGGAGAAGAATAATGAGTAGAGTTGAAGATATTTTAAAACAATTAGCAGACGTTGCAGCAAATCCAAAAAAAGCAATGGATGATTATAAAGCTGAAACAGGAAAAGGCGCTATTGGTATCATGCCTTTGTATGCACCAGAAGAATTAGTTCACGCAACAGGATACCTCCCTATGGGTATTTGGGGCGGACAAAAACAAATTGCAAAAGCACGTACATATTTGCCTCCATTTGCTTGTTCTATTATGCAGCAAATTATGGAATTACAATGTGAAGGCGCTTATGATGATTTAGCAGCAGTATTGATTTCTGTACCTTGTGACACATTGAAATGCTTAAGCCAGAAATGGAAAGGCACATCACCTACAATCGTGTTTACACACCCACAAAACAGACCTCTTGAAGCTGCAAATAAATTCTTAGTAGAAGAATATAAATTAGTAAAAACAAAATTAGAAAAAGTTGTTGGCGCTACAATTACTAACTCTGCAATTGAAGAATCTATTAAAGTTTACAATGAAAACAGAGCAGTTATGAGAGAATTTGTAAAAGTAGCAGCAGACTATCCACAAGTAATTGACCCAGTTGCTCGTCATGCTGTATTCAAATCCAGAATGTTTATGGAAAAATCCAAACACACAGCATTAGTTAGAGAATTGATTGATGGAATTAAAGCATCTCCAGTACAACCTTGGGACGGCAAAAAAGTGATACTTACAGGTATTATGGCAGAACCAAACGAATTACTTGACATATTCAAAGAATTTGGTGTTGCAATCGTTGCTGACGACTTGGCACAAGAATCCAGACAAATCCGTACAGATGTTATTGACGGAGAAGAAGGACCTCTTTACAGATTGGCAAAACAATGGCAACAATTCTATGGCTGTGCTGTGGCAACAGATACAAAGAAAATCCGTGGCAAAATGCTTATGGATATGGTTGCTCAAACAGACGCAGATGCAGTTATCGTTTGTATGATGAAATTCTGTGACCCAGAAGAATGGGATTACCCAGTATATTACAGACAATTTGAAGAAAAAGGCATTAAGAGCCTCATGATTGAAGTTGACCAAGAAGCGACTGCATTTGAACAAGTTAGAACAAGAGTACAGAGCTTTGTAGAAAATATGTAATATTTTTATAGGGGACAGCTCTTGGAGTTGTCCCTTCATTATTAAAAAATATAGGAGGCTTTTTGTTTATGAGAAAAGTGAAAATTATCACAGCAGCAGAAGCAGCAAACTTAGTTGAAGATGGCGATACATTAACCACTAGCGGTTTTGTTGGCAGTTCTATACCAGAAGCATTAAATAAAGCAGTTGAAAAAAGATTCCTTGAAACAGGACACCCAAGCAATATTACATATATTTATGCTGGTTCTCAAGGAAACAGAGACGGCAGAGGTGGCGAACATTACGCTCACAAAGGTCTTTTGAAAAGATTTATCGCTGGACACTGGGCAACAGTTCCTGCACTTGGAAAAATGGCTTTAAATAATGAAATGGAAGCATACAATGTTTCTCAAGGTGCTTTAGTTCAATTATTTAGAGAAATTGCTGGACATAGACCTGGTATATTAACTAAAATTGGTATGGGAACATTTATCGACCCAAGAAATGGTGGCGGTAAAGTAAACGATGTAACAAAAGAAGATATTGTAAAATTGGTTAATTTTGAAGGAGAAGATTATCTTTTCTATCCTTCTTTCCCTATCAATGTTGCATTTATTAGAGGTACATATGCTGATGAAAGTGGTAACATTACATTAGAAAAAGAGGTTGCTCCATTGGAAGCTACTTCTGTTGCACAAGCTACAAAAAATTCTGACGGAAAAGGTATTGTAGTTGTTCAGGTAGAAAGAATTGTAAAAAATGGTACATTAGATCCTCGTAATGTTAGAATACCTGGTATTTATGTTGACTATGTTGTTGTAGCAGACCCTGCTGACCATCAACAATCACTTGACTGGGATTATGACCCAACTCTTTCTGGTGAAAAGAGAGCTCCAGATGTTGCTCCTGCTCCATTGCCATTGAGTGCAAAGAAAATTATTGGTAGACGTGGTGTATTGGAATTAGAAAAAGATGTTGTTGTAAACTTGGGCGTTGGTGCTCCTGAATATGTTGCATCTGTAGCAAGCGAAGAAGGCATTGGCGATTACATGACATTGACAGCAGAAAGTGGTGCAATTGGTGGCGTTCCTCAGGGCGGTGCACAATTTGGCTCTACAAGAAATGCTGATGCATTGATTGAACACGCTTATCAATTTGACTTCTATGATGGTGGCGGACTTGACTTTGCATATCTTGGACTTGCTGAATGTGATGAAAAAGGTAACATTAACGTTTCCAGATTTGGTCCTAAAATTGCAGGCTGTGGCGGTTTCATCAATATTACTCAAAATTCACCAAAAGTATTCTTCTGCGGAACATTTACAGCTGGTGGATTAAAAGTAAAAGTTGTAGACGGCAAAGTTGTGATTGAACAAGAAGGAAAACAGAAAAAATTCATTAAACAAGTTGGACAGGTAACATTTAATGGTGATATTGCTTTACAAAATAAACAACAAGTAATGTATATCACAGAAAGATGTGTATTTGAATTAAAAGCTGATGGTTTGCATTTGACAGAAATTGCACCTGGCATTGACCTTCAAAAAGATATACTTGACCAAATGGAATTTAAACCAGTTATTGAGGGCGAACCAAAATTAATGGATGCACGTTTGTTTGCAGATGCCCTTATGGGATTAAAAGAAGACTAATCAATACAAAAGGAGCAGTTATGGCACTGCTCCTTTTATAATGTCAATAAATAATTTCATTGCAGGGCTTAACCATTTATTTTTATGACAAGCATATACAGCAGTTATATTTGAATGAGTAGTATTTGTATCAATTTTTACTAATTCTCCACTTTATTAATTCAGATTGCACAGTGAATCTTGGTAAATAGGAAATTCCAATATTATTTTTTACTAAATTTTTAATCGTAGGAATACTCCATAATTCTATGGTATGACCTAATGTAATTGATTTTTGCTGTAAATATCTTTCAAATATTTGCTTAAAAATGCAATTCGTTTCATTGATGATAAATACTAAAAGTATATAAAGTAATTTTATAACAACCAATATTATGAGATATGATATTAGAGTTTAAACCTCCTACATCTTCATAAAAAATTCCTAAGTCAAGTATACCATTTAATATGCTATCGCATATATCATAACAATTCATAAAACGAAGAAATAATTTTGTTTTTTGTGCAATATTATGAAATTCTTTTATTATATTAGGAATTTTATAATATAGTAATGTTTCACCTACACCGATATATAATACTCCTTGATATTATGATAGCAGATACAGATAATGAAAAGAGAGTGTCCAAAAAAAGTAATTTTAAAAATGATTTTTATTTCTGTTTGTCATCAGGAGAACGAAGTTTTCCACAAAAGTTTTGCCTCGCTTTGGGGAAAGCGAGTAAGGTTTGGAGTAACGCTCCAAGATTTTAACAGAAGAATATTGTTTTATTTGCAGATACTGTCTGTACCTGTAAACTTTATTGAAAGAAAGTTTGACAGAGAACTTTATCTTTTGCTAACACAATGATGTCACTATTTAGAAAGCAACATCCTCATGGTTTTAAATGTATGTTTAGCCATTCTCAATAAAAATAAAATTATACAACATATATTTCAAAAAAATAGTTTTCTGTATTGTAGAACAGTATGGTTTGTAGATAGTGATAAAATTGCTTTTGAAAAAATATTAAATAATAAATAGAATGCATTATATTTATTTTACTGAAATATTGCAATGTACTTTTCGTCGTGGTATACTAAAAAAGATAGAAAAACTATAAAATATTGTGCAATATACATAAGAAAGGAAGCGGCGAATATGGAATTTGTAAAAAGAACATGGGCAGAAATTGATTTAGATGCATTAGAGTATAACATCAAAAATATAAAGGCTTCTTTAAAAGGAGAACACCTGTTAATGGGCATTGTAAAGGCAGATGCTTATGGACATGGTGATGGTATCATTGCTAAAAAATTAGCAGAAAATGGATTTGACTGGTTCGGCGTTTCTAATATAGAGGAAGGTATTAGCTTGCGTCGTCAAGGTATTACACAGCCTATACTGATATTAGGTTATACACCTGTGGAATGTGCTAAAATGCTTTCTGATGAAAAAATAACACAAGCAATTATATCATTAGATTATGCAAAGGCACTCCATGCAGAGGCAGAAAAAGCAGGCGTTGTAGTAGATGGACACATTAAATTGGATACAGGTATGACAAGAGTAGGTTTCCAATGTGATGATGATAATTTTGAACATTCTGCTGATGAAATCAAAGAAGTATTTTCAATGAAAAATATCCATATTACAGGTACATTTACACATCATGCGGTAGCAGATACATATAGTGGAGATTGCCCTCAATTTACAGAAATGCAGTTTGACCGTTTTCAAAAAATGATAAAAGTATGTCAGCAAAAAGGTTTGGATATGGGTATTTGTCATTGTGCAAACAGTGCTACAACAATTAGCTATCCAGAAAAACAACTTGATATGGTACGTTCAGGCATTATTACATATGGTATGCTCCCTTCTGATGAATGTGAAGGCAGAATTGATTTAAAACCACTTATGACATTAAAAACATCTATTGCTCTTGTGAAAAAAGTAGAAGCTGGTGCACAAATTAGCTATGGCAGAACATACACAGCAGATAAAGAAAGATTGATAGCTACTGTACCGATTGGCTATGCAGACGGATATAACAGAAATCTTTCTAATAGAGCTTGTATGTTAGTAAATGGAAAAAGAGCACCTATTGTGGGACGTGTTTGTATGGACCAAACAATGATAGATGTTACAGATATTCCAGATGTAAAAATGGGTGATGAAGTTGTTGTATTTGGTAAACAAGGCGATGCTGTACTGCCTGTGGAAGAATTAGCGAATATGCTTTCTACTATTAACTATGAATTGCCTTGTGTTATTACGAAAAGAGTACCAAGAGTATATTATAAGGGTAATAAATTAGTAGGTGTGGTAAATCATGTTATGCATAGATATGAATAAAAATGAGAGTGGTAAACAAGCATTTAAAGCATTGAGAGTTTTGCTTTGTAAATAACGACATAATTGTATTCGCAAAAAATAAAGTTTTTTGTCAAACTTTTTTGAAAAAAAGTTTGCAGGTGTGGACGGAGTCCACAAAAAAGACTTTATTGACAGACTGAAATCCGCTTACTATGATAAAGTAAGCGGATTTTTTATATTTTAATTATTTTTGCAAAAACATAGTATAAAATAATTGTTTACCAGATTTTGTTTGAAATATTTTATTGTAAACAGACTGCATTGCTTCTAATGTTTCATTGTGTTCATAACAATTTACAATAAAATCAGATTCTACTAATATTTGATAAGGAAGTGTATCAATATTATCATAAGTGTGATGATGAGCAATAATATAACATACTTGTTCTATTACATCATTTTCAAATCCTAATTCAGTAAGCATTTTTTTGGCAACAGCACTGCCTTCTTTTTCCTGTAATTTTCCATTAGAGTAACCATATTTTTGTTCTGCAACTTTAATGCCTATATCATGAACATAACCAGATATTTCTGCAATCAACTGTGTTTGCTCATCTACTTGTTCCATTTCACAAATTATTTTACAAAAAGACTGTACTTTTATAAAATGTTGTATTCTTTTAGGGTCACCAGAATAGTATTGTATCATATTTTGACAAAGCTTTAATAATTTTGACAATAGTATCACTCCTGTTCTGATAAAGCATTTTCTACAATTGTGATATAGTTTTCAAGGGATTGTATACCCTGTATTTGTTCTCCTACCATTTGTGCTTGATTATTTACTAATATGGTAGTAGGTAATCCTTCTAAATTTTGAAGTATCCAATTTCCTAATGTTTCATCAGGCATAATACTAATAAAATCTGCATTTGCTTCTTGTTTTGCCTGTTTTGCAATTTTTTCCGCATCTGGCTGAGGAGTATCAATAACAACTTGTATAAATTGCACATTATCATAATGTTGTTCTAATTCTGTTTTTAATTGCTGTAATGTTGCCGTTTCGTTAATATTAGGGTAACAGTAAGATGCCCAAAAATTTACAACAGTTAAATCAGCATTACCAAATAATGAACTGTCTATTGCCTCTCCTTCTAATGTTGTAGAAACAAATGAAATTGTTCTTCGTATTTGGTCTATCGCCTCCGCTACGATTGTTTCATCAAATGGATATACAGAAATGGTTTGCTTTAATGTTTCCATACTGTCAGAAAGTGTTTGATATGCTTTTAAATCTTGTTGTTGTAATGATGAAATATCTCCTTGATATTCTGTCAGCATATAATAAACATAATCTTTTTGAGAAGCAATTTGCTGTTTGTTATGATAAAATGAAAATTCTTGCTGTATACTTTCGCTTTCTAATTTATTTTGTTTAAAAACAAGTATTTCTCCAAAAGGATATAAAAGTTCACCCACAGCAGTATCGCTATCAAACGTTGCTAATTGTTCCATACCTTCATTTGTTACATAGTTATATTGTATTTGTGCATAAATATCTCCTTCAGTAGTTGTATTTGTGATAGGAATGATATTTGTTTGCTCATAGGGTATCCACTCCTCTGGTACTTCATATTGTAAACCACATTTGTCTAATTGCACTGTACGGTCTGAATTTTCGGCTTGTGAAATCGTTTGTTGTTTTGGTTTTTCTGTATTGCAAGCAGATATGGAAAATAATAAACCAAATGTTATAGCAATAGAAAAGGGTAATAATAATTGTTTTTTCATAAAATACCTCCTGTGATTAAAAAGGATATTGATGCTAAAAATGGTATAAAACAAAATATCTTTATGTAATTTTAATGCTTTTTTAATTAGGTGTCAATTTCCTTTTAATTGGTATTTTTTATACTATATTCAATATAAACAGAAAATACAAGTACAATGGAGGGAGTACATATGAGAGGTAATGGGATATGGAAACAAAAATTTAAAAATATAGCCACAATTACTACAAATAAAAAGGTAATTACATTAAGTGTAATATTGCTTTTAATAGCAGGAGTAAGTGGTGTTTATGCAAAAGGCTTTTTTAGTTCATCAAATAAAACACAAACAATATTACCAAGTACTTCTATGGCAGAAAAAGGGGATTTATCTAAAAGAGTAACAGCATCAGGTACAACAGTAGCAGCAGACCCTGTTTCAATATTTATAGAGCTTTCTCAAGAAGTAGATGAAGTATTTGCAGAAGTAGGGGATAAAGTAAATGAAGGAGATTTACTTGTAACATATGATATAGAGGATACACAAAGAGAATTAAATGATAAATTAGCAGAGGCAAATGCAACAGTAGAAAATGCTAAAATTTCATTAAGTGAACTCTCTGCACCAGCAGAAGGTGCGGAACTTTTGGAGTTACAAAGCCAAGTAGTAAATGCAGAAAAAAGTATTGAAGATATTAAAAGTCAAATTGACAGCTATGATATTAAAATTTCACAAGCGCAAACAGATGCCGACAATACTAAAAAAACAATGGATAATTATGCAGAATTACTTATTGTGGGAGGAATAAGCCAACAAGAGTATGATAATGCAGAACAATCATATCAAAAAGCTTTAGATACATTAACACAAACAGAAAATGATAAAGCAACAACAGAATTATCATTGCAAACAGCAGAATTATCATTACAGAAAGCAAAATTGAATTTGGAAAACGGACAAAATAAGACAAATGATGTTACAACAGCAAATTCTATAAAAAAACAACAAAATACATTAGAAACAGCACAAAGAAATGTATCTAGTATACAATATAATATTAGTAAATTAACATCTGCAACATATAGCCCTATTAGTGGTACAGTAATAGAGTCTAATGCCGTAGAAGGGCAGATGCTTACAGATAGCACTGTTATGATGAAAATTGCAGATTTAAGCAATTTAGATGTAGAGGCATATGTTTCTGAATATGATATTGCACAAATTAAAATTGGGCAAAAAGTAGAAATGACAAGTGATGGTATTGAAAATAAAATTTATACAGGAACAGTAACAAAAATTGAACCCACGGCGTCCACACAATCTACTATGAGCGGTAGTGAAACAGTGGTACCTATTGTAGTACATATGGATAATCCAGATGAATTGATGAAACCTGGTTTTTCATTAGATTTAGAAATTATTGTTGAAGATTTGTCAGATGTTGTTTTTGTGCCTCTTTCAGCAGTAGGAAAACAAAAAGATGGTAACTATTATGTATATAAAGTGAATGAAAATGGTGTATTGCAAAAAACAGATGTGACATTAGGTAGCACAAATGATACAAATGCAGTAATAGAAAGTGGTATTAATATAGGGGAAAAAGTAATTACAAGTCCAACAGAAAATATGACAGATGGTGCAAATTTGAATGACTTTGCAACAACAGTAGAACAAAAGAAAACAGAGCAAAATGATTCCATATTAAATAATATGGGAGGCGGTATGCCAAGTGGTGGTATGCCAAATGGTGGTGGTATGCCTCCTAGTGGTGGTATGCCAGGAGGAAGTGGCAATCGTGGCGGAAAAGGTTCAAGATAAATTTATATAATATATAAAATTTTAGTTGTATTGTTGATATTTATCATATCAATTAGAATGTATAAAAGGAGGATAGTATGGAACTGTTGAAGCTAGAACATTTAACAAAACAATATAGTCAAAATGAATTATCTGTAACCGCTTTAAATGATATTAATTTAAGTGTAAAAGATGGAGAATTTTTATCAATTATGGGAACAAGTGGTTCTGGTAAATCGACTATGTTAAATATATTAGGCTGTTTAGATAGTCCTACAAGTGGAAGTTATTATTTAGATGGAGAAGATGTAGCAAAATTTAAAGATGAAAAGTTAGCAGAAATTAGAAACAAAAAAATTGGTTTTGTGTTTCAATCATTTAATTTGTTGCCAAAACTTTCTTCATTAGAAAATGTAGAATTACCTATGGTATATGCTAATGTTCCTAAAAAATTAAGACAACAAAAAGCTATTGCTGCATTAGAAAAAGTAGGACTGGGAAAACGTGTAAAACATAAGCCAAATGAACTTTCAGGAGGACAAAGACAAAGAGTTGCCATTGCGAGAGCATTGGTTAATGAGCCAGCAATACTTTTTGCAGATGAACCCACAGGTAATTTAGATAGTCGTTCTACAATAGAAATTATGGAAATTTTTCAAGGATTGAATGATGATGGTACAACAATCGTTATGGTAACACATGAGCCAGATGTTGCACAATATACAAAAAGAATTGCTCTTTTTAAAGATGGATATATCATAAAAGATGAATTAGTAAAAAACAGAATATTAGCAGGAGGTGGCATTTCATGAATTTAGGGGAATGTACAAAATCTGCTTTTCGTAATGTTTTTTCAAATAAAATGAGAACATTATTGACAATGCTGGGTATTATTATAGGTATTAGTTCTGTTATTGCAATTGTTTCTATTGGTAACGGCAGTCAGGCTGCAATAGAGGAAGAATTTGAATCATTTGGTACAGGAAGTTTAACAATCAGTTTAAGCGGTTCTAATGATATTGAAACAAGAGATTTGCTTACTATGGATGATTATGATATGCTGAAAGAAGTAGAAGGTGTCAGTTATGTCAATACAACGTATAGTGGAAGAAATACATATATTAAATTGCTTGACCCACAAGAAACAAAGTCAGCATCTGTATCAGGTGTCACAGCAGATGCACAATATATTGACAATCCCACTATGATTTATGGGAGGTATATTTCTCAAAACGATGTAGATATGAGAACAAATGTTACAGTAATCAATGACACGACCGCATTAAAAGTATTTGGGTATTGTGATGAAAATGTAATTGGAGAAAAAATTAAATTAAAAACATGGAAGGGAACAGGAAAATATACTGTAATAGGTATTATGGAAAATACAAATGCCTCTACAGAAACAGCTTACAGTGATGAATTTCCAGAAACTGTAATATTACCTATTTCCACAGCAATGCGTTTGTATAATAATAAAAATCTAAATGGTTTTTCGGTGTTGATAGAGGACTTAAATCAAACAGAAATGATGAAGCAACGTATTATCATGGCATTAGAAGAATTTCACAATAATGAAGATAAATATTATATACAAGATTCTTCTGAAATGGTAGACTCTATTAATTCTATATTATCTTATGTTACATTGTTTATTAGTTTTGTGGCTGGTATCTCTCTTTTAGTAGGTGGTATTGGTGTGATGAATATTATGATGGTAACAGTTACAGAAAGAACAAGAGAAATTGGTATTAGAAAGTCAATTGGTGCAAAAAATAAGGATATTAAAATACAATTTTTAACGGAAGCAGTGATATTAACTGGTATGGGAGGCATTGCTGGGCTTGTGTTAGGTGTTGCATTTGCTGTAATAATAGGGCATTTTGCAGGTATTACACCAGTATTATCTGTAAGTGCAGTAGCACTTGCTGTAGGTATATCAATGGGTATAGGTATATTATTTGGTGTAGCACCAGCAAATAAAGCAGCAAAATTAGACCCTATTGAGGCATTACGTTTTGAATAATAAATATAAAAAAAGGGGTGCTTGTTATGGAAGGGAAAAAAATATTATTAATAGAAGATGAAGTGAAATTAGCAAGATTTGTAGAATTAGAATTAAAATATGAAGGATATCAAGTGACTGTAATACATGATGGCAGAGAAGGATTGGAAACATTTTCAAATGAAAAATTTGATATGATATTATTAGATTTAATGCTTCCAGGATTAAGTGGTATTGAAATTTGCAGAAGAATCAGAAAAGTATCTGATGTCCCTATTATTATGCTGACTGCAAAAGATGAAGTAATGGATAAAGTAGCTGGACTAGATAGCGGTGCAGATGATTATTTGACAAAACCATTTGCTATTGAGGAGCTTTTGGCAAGAATGAGAGTAGCATTTAAACATTGTAGTAATCAGCAAAATGATTCCAAAAAGAAACTTCTACAAGTGAATCATCTTTGTATTGATATAGAAAAACGTATGGTAACAGTAAATGATATAGAAGTGGAATTAACCAAAAAAGAATTTGAATTACTTTTATATTTGGTACAAAATAAAAATATTGTATTAACAAGAGAACAAATATTAAATCAAGTTTGGGGATATAGCTATATTGGAGAAACAAATGTAGTAGATGTTTATATCAGATATTTGCGTTCTAAAATAGATGAAACATTTGACGAAAAATTTATACACACGATAAGAGGAGTGGGGTATTATGTCAAAGAAGAGTAAAAGTTTTTTTTCGCACTTCACCATTGCCCACAAAATTACAATGATGTATGGAGGTATTTTTTCATTATCATTGTTAATTATTAGTTTTTTTGTGTTAGTCAATGTTACTGTAATTGAACAAAACAATATTAAAGCGGAAATGAAAAAAACAGTAGAAAATATTGACGATTATATAAAAAATGGTGGTGAATTATCTCAGGAAACATTAGAAGCCCTTTTGGAAAATAAATATATAGAGGTTAATGTTGTTGATGTAAAAAATCATAAAGTGTATAAAAACTCTGTGGGAAAATTACCTTCATTTGTAAGACAAATACAATCACAACCACCACATGGATTTTTAGATGAAGAAAGAAATAATCGTTCTGAGGAATTGGAAAAAAAGGGATTTAAGGTGGATATTGCAAAAGAATTTAATATGGATGACAAAGCATATTTTATTTCTAGCAGAGATGGTAAAGAATTTGTATTATTGGAAAAAGAAATCAATTTTGAAGAAAGCTGCTATTTAGTGCAGGCGTTTAAAATGTTGCAAAAAAATGATTATTATTTTCGTTCATTTGGATTAAGATTATTTTTAATTGATATTTTAGGTATATTTTTATCTTTTTTAATAGGGCGATATATCAGCAGAAAAATGTTAAAGCCAGTGGAAGAAATACAGCAAACAGCGGAACGTATTAGCATAGAAGATTTAAGCCAAAGGATTGACACAAGTGGTCCAGATGATGAAATGAAGGAATTAGCGGAAACATTTAACTCTATGATTTCTCGCTTGGAAAATTCTTTTCAAAAACAAAATCAATTTATATCAGATGCTTCTCATGAGTTAAGAACACCTATTTCTGTAATACAAGGATATGCCAATTTAATTAATCGCTGGGGAAAAAGTGACCCCACTGTTTTAGAGGAGTCCATACAATCTATATTAGCAGAAACGGAACATATGAGTCAATTAATTAAAAAATTACTTTTTTTGGCAAAAAGCGACCAAAATAGAATACCTGTGCAAAAAGAACAATTTTGTTTAAATGAGCTGGTGAAAGAAGTTGTAAAAGAAATGGAAATTACAACAGAAACAAAAAGAAATATTATTATAAAAGAACAAAAAACAGTAGAAATATATGCTGACAGCAGTATGATAAAACAACTTTTATGGATACATTGTGAAAATGCTTTAAAATATACAAAACAAAATGATTCCATTACATTCCATATATATGAGCAATGTGAATATGGTTGTGTAGATGTGCAAGATAATGGTGCTGGTATGAACGAAGAAGATGTAACAAGAATATTTGACCGCTTTTACAGAGCAGATAAGTCTCGAAATAAAGAAATTCCTGGTACAGGTTTAGGGCTTTCTATTGCAAAATGGATAGCAGAAAGCAATAATGGCAAAATTTCAGTAGAAAGTGAATTAGAAAAGGGTACAATATTTCATAATTCATTTCCTTTGAAAAAAAAGAAAAATCAAAAATATTCCTAAAAAGGAAAGGAGCAACACAAATATGAATAAAAAATATATTGCAACAGTATTATTGTTTGTTATGATACTCAATTATAATACTGTATTTGCAGAACAAAAGGAATACTATCATTCTTATCCCTTTTTAACAGTACTGCAAATACCAGAAAAAGAAAATGCTGTTGTATTAACATTGGAAGAAGCAACACAAAGAGCATTGGCACGCAGTACGACATTAAAAAACAGCAATATGGATTTAAATATCAGTGAGCAAAAACTTGAAAATGAACAAAAAAATATAGAAAATGGACATACATTTCAACAACTTTTAGAATACATTAAACAAAATGCTAACTATACAACATCATTATTGAGTAGGCAAGTAGCAGAAGAAGGTGTAAAATTTTCTTTAAAACAGATTTATATTGAAATCATCAACCAAGAAAGAGAAATCGCATTAGCAAGGCAAAATATTAAAAATACAGAAAAAGAATTATTAATTGCTAGAACAAAATCAAAATTGGGATTGCTCTCTGAACAAGAATTAAATAGTCAAGAATTAAGTTATCAAAAGGCTTTGACAAATGTACAACAACAGGAAATCAATGTAAAAAATGCATATCAGTCATTAGCAAAATTAATTGATATAGATATTGATGAAAATTATCAGTTAGTATTGGAAGCAGTATATGAACCTTTAGATATGGAATTGTCTTTAGACACTTATATAAAAAACAAAATCAATACAGACCCTACTATTGAACAGAAACAAATCAATTTGGATACAGCGACATCAGAGGCGAAATTGACACATGCTATTGTAACAGATTCTACAACAGCAGATGAAGAAGCAGATAACAGTGTAGCAAAAGCATCATTATCATTATCTGATGAAAAATTAAATTTAAAAGAAAAAATTCAAAATTGTTATGATAATATTATAAAATTAGAAACAAATTATCAAAATAATTTATTAGAATTAGAAACATTGAAACAGCAATATTCTATTGCACAAAAAAAATATGAATTAGAACAATGCACAGAATTAGATGTATTAAAAGCAAAACAGAGTGTAGCAGAAAAAGAAAGCGAAATAATAGGGCAAATGTATGAGCATATGCTTTTAATGGAGCAATTTGAAAATTCTTATTTATTATAATTATAAAACTTTTTATAGATTTTCATAATACATATCAATTTTTTAGTTAAATACAATAAATACTATTTAGAGTGTCGATAAAATCGGCACTTTTTTTTGTTCTATTTTTTTATTTTATTCATATATTATTTTTAAGAAAGGGGGACAACTATGGATGAAGAAAGATTACGTATACGTAGAGAATTAGTACAGCAAGCAAGACAAAGAAGAACAACAAATATGAGAAAAACGACAGTAGGAAAACAATTTTTTTTATTTCGTATTTATGTCACAATGATGCTTGTAGGAGCAGCATTTGTGCTTTCTCTTTTTCATACAGATACAACAAATACAATTACAGAAAGTTTAAAAGAAGCCATTGCATATGAAATGCCTGTTGCTACAATAGAGCAATGGAAACAAAAAGCAATTTCTGTATTTCAAATGAATGTAGAAAAAAAACAACAAAAAACGGAACAGCAAAAAACAGAACAACAAGAAATACAACAACAAAATACAACACAACAAAATGTATCACAACAAGATACATTACAAAATACAACAGTAAATACTTTCCAGCCAGATTTAAGTGAAAATAGTGGAAAAATTCCCTAGAGAAGTACTTACAGATAAACAAATTACAAAACAAAAAAAACAGGAGGAATGGCTACAACCTGTAAATGGTATCATTACATCATCTTGCGGAGAAAGAGAAAATCCTATATTAAATAAAATGGAGTATCATAACGGATTAGATATTGCAGTGGCAGAAGATACCAATGCGATTGCTGTAAGAAGTGGTATTGTCACAGAAGTAAGAAATTCTGAAACATTAGGAAATGTATTGAAATATGAAACAGAGGACGGTTATTGCATTATGTATGCCCATTTAAACAGCATTTTAGTAAAAAAGGGAGAAAATATCAAACAAGGTCAAATTGTGGCGAAAACAGGAAATACAGGCTTGTCAACAGGGCCACATATACATTACAGCATTTGGAGGGGAGATATGCTTATTAATCCTATGCAGTTTGTAAATTTGAATTATACAGAAGATGTAAAAGCAGAATATTTGGCAAGGGGTGTAGCATTGCCATGAAAAAATTATTAAAAATAAAAATACACCCCTTGCTTTTACCTCTTTTTTTATATTATGTATTTCAAAAAAATGTTTTTTTATTTTTAGGAATGATTTTTTTTGTAACAATACATGAAATGGGACATTGTATTACTGCAATTTGTTTTGGAGCAAAAATAAAACAAATTTGGTTTACCCCTGTAGGAGAAAGAGCGGTAATAAAAGGGCTAGAAGGAATTTCTTTTTTGAAAAGACAAATTGTTTTTTGTTCGGGACCTCTGGTTAGTTTAAGTATTGCCATTATTTGTATAATACAAGGAAGTTATATATTTACTGTTTTTAATATTATGTTAGCAGTATTTAATTTACTACCATTTTTACCTTTAGACGGCGGAAATATTACACTTCATATTGCAGGAAAAAAATATGGTATATTACGTACAGCAAGTATATTAGTAAAAGTAAGCAAAGGATTTGGATATTTTTTAATAGTAATAGGAATATTACAGGCAATATTATATCCATTTAATATTTCACTTGTTGTAATAGGCTGTTATATTGTTTACAGCAATCAAAAAGAATATTTACAGATTACATATCAAACATATCAAGCATTGCTTGCCGAAAATGCTGTTATAAAACAAGTAGAACAGGTTTATACAAAAAGAGATGTAAAATTAGGGGAATTGGTATCAAGAATGCACTTTGATAAATATTTTTTTTATTGTTCTATATCACAAGGAAAAGTAGAATGGAAAAGTCAAAAAGAAATTATGGAATTACTTTTAAAAAGGGGTGCAGAGGGAAGTGTATGGCAATAAATAATCATATAAATATAAGCTAAGCCCATTCAAAAATGAGCCTAGCTTGTATTCTTTTTTTGAACAATGTATCATATTGATTTAAATAAATAGAATGTATTACGCTTTGTTTAAGTCGTCTTCTAAGTATTTTTTTAATTCGTTATATGATTTTTCGTCCAAACGTGCTCCGCCTGTAAAAGAGCAAAGGAAATTACTTAAAGAGCCATCAAATGTTTTGTTAATAAAATTTTGTGTCCAGTATTTGATATGTTCTGTTTTTGTTTGTGATTGAGCGGTTGGATAATAGTATTTTTTATTTTTTACCATATCATATTGCAACGAACCTTTTTCAATCAATTTTACTAAAAAAGTATTTAATGTTTGTTTTTTCCAATTTTTAGATTTGTTGTCATTAAAATACTTTAATATTTCTGAAGCACTCAATTTTTTGTTTGTGTCCCAAAGAAATTCCATAATTTCCATTTCTGTTGCTGATAAATTATATTTGCTTTTACTTACCATGTAGCATCACCTCTATTTTATTGTAAGATACTTTTGTAATTTAATCAAGAATTTTAGTAAAGAATTTTCGTAATTAATTTTTGTAAACACATACTATTATAATAGAATGTTAAATAATGGATTAATATAGCATATTTTTATTGATTTTTAATGAATTTTATAGTATAATAAAATATTTTTAATCATATTTTGTGAAAAAAAATAAAAAATAAGTACGAATAAAAAAGCAGTAAGTAAAAATAGACTTACTGCTTTTTTCATTAATCCATAACATCTTTCATAGTATAGAAACCAGCTTTTTGTCCAGCTAAAAATTTTGCAGCTTTTACAGCACCTACAGCAAAAATATCTTTTGACATTGCTTTATGATTGAATTCTATTACCTCATCACGTCCAGCAAATATAACATCATGTTCTCCTACGATTGTGCCACCTCTTACAGCGTGAATTCCGATTTCTGTTTTTTCTCTTTTTTCTCTTTTTTGAGAACGGTCAAAAACATAATGGTGTTCTTCTGAAAGTGATGCTTTGATAGCGTCTGCAATAGCAAGTGCTGTACCGCTTGGAGCATCAATTTTTTGATTATGGTGTTTTTCTAATATTTCAATATCAAAACCAGATTCAGATAATGTTTGAGCTACCTTTTCCACAACGCTAATTAAAAGATTAACACCAACGGACATATTTGCTGATTTTAATATTGCTACAGATTGACTTGTTTCGTTAATTTGATTCAAAACTTGCTCAGAGATACCAGTTGTGCATATAACAACAGGTATTTGTTTTTGTTTCGCATATTCTAAAAGTTCTGGAATAGCAGAGGCAGTGGAAAAATCAATAATAACATCTGCTGAAACATCACAGTCAGCAATATTTTTAAATGTTTTAAAATCAGCTTGTGTTTCTCTTGGGTCTATACCAGCAACAATTTGACAATGAGGGTCTTTTTCCACAACAGATGCAACAACATGACCCATATGACCTCCACAACCATGCATAATAATATTTATCATAAATAAAAACTCCTTTCGTTTTACAAAAAAGTGCAGGAAAAACCTGCACTTTAGACTATTAATAATATTAAAATAGGGGTATTTGTCTAAATTAAATTACTTTATTTAATAAGAAGGGACGTAATGACAAAATACCTAATATTATTATAGTTTTAAAAATTTATTAAATTAAACCATAGTTTTTCATAGCTTTTTTCAATACTTCTAAATGTTCTGGTTCCATTTCGCAAAGAGGTGCTTTGCAAACACCTACATTAAATCCCATAAGAGATAATGCAGTTTTTACTGGAATAGGATTTACTTCACAGAATAAAGCATTGATTAACTCTATCGATTTTAATTGTAATTCTGATGCACCTTTTGTGTCACCAGCATGGAATTTTGCAACCATATCATGTGCGTCTTTTGGTGCAACATTGGCGAGTACAGAAATAATACCTTTTCCGCCCAATGAAAGAATAGGAACATTTTGGTCATCGTTTCCAGAATATAAATCAAAGTCTGGACCACAAAGAGCAGCAATTTGTGCAATATTTGAGAAGTTACCACTTGCCTCTTTAATACCAACAATATTTTTTACTTTAGAAAGTTCATAGCAAGTTTGTGGTGAAATGCTTAAACCAGTACGTCCAGGAACATTGTAAAGTATTACAGGAATATTGATACTGTTTGCAATAGCTGTATAATGTTTAATTAAGCCTTTTTGTGTTGTTTTGTTATAATAAGGTGTAACAAGCAGAACACCATCAACACCAACATTTTCACAGCCTTTTGCTAATTCAATAGCGTGTGCTGTGTCATTGCTACCTGCACCTGCAATAACAGGAACACGTTTTGCAACTGTTTCAACAGCAAAACGAACAGTTTCAATTTGTTCTTCGTCTGTCATAGTAGATGCTTCTCCTGTTGTACCACAAATAATAATAGCATCTGTACCATTTTCTAATTGGAATTCCAACAATTCTTTTAATACTGGAAAGTTTACACTACCATCTGCCTGCATAGGTGTAATAATTGCAACACCAGAACCTGTAAATAAAGACATATAAAACACCTCCAAAAATTTTTATTGCATATTTTCAATAATAACTTGTGCAATTTGAACTGCGTTTGTAGCTGCACCTTTTCTGATATTGTCAGCAACAACCCAAATGTTAATACCATTCTCAACACTTTCATCACGGCGAATTCTGCCGATATAAACTTCGTCATGTCCAGCCGCATTAATAGCAAGAGGATAAACATTGTTTTGTGGGTCGTCTTCTAATATAATACCAGGTGCATTTTTTAATGTTTCAAATACTTCTTTTATATCAAAAGCATTTTCAAATTCAATATTAATAGATTCACTATGACTATCAAATACAGGTACACGTACTGTTGTAGCTGTAACTTTTAAGTCAGGGTGATGTAATATTTTTCTTGTTTCATTAATCATTTTTTCTTCTTCTTTGGTATATCCGTTTTCTAAAAATACATCAATATGAGGTAAACAGTTGTTTGCAATAGGATGAGGGAATTTTTTAGGTGCTTCTCCCTTTAAACCATCCTCTAAATCCTTCCAACCAGCAACACCTGCGCCAGATACTGCTTGATATGTAGAATATACAACACGTTTAATTTTAAATTTATCATCTAAAGGCTTTAATGCAACCATTGCTTGTATAGTAGAACAATTTGGATTTGCGATAATATTTTTGTGCCAGCTAATATCTTCTGGATTTACTTCTGGAACGATTAAAGGTACATTTGGGTCCATTCTCCATTGAGAACTGTTATCTATAACAATACAGCCATGTTCTGCTGCAATAGGTGCATATTTTGCACTTGTACTGCCTCCAGCAGAAAATAAAGCAATGTCAATTGGTTTATCAAAAGAATGTTCGTTTAATTCTTCTACAATATAATTTTTTCCATTAAATGTTAGTGTAGAGCCAGCAGAACGACTAGAAGCCATAACATAAAAATTTTCAATAGGAAGCTGTCTTTCTTCCAAAACTTTTAAAAATGTTCTACCTACCATACCTGTTGCACCTACTACTGCTAAATTTACTTTTTTCATTTGCCATTCACTCCTGATTTAAAAAATTGCTATTATATTTATTTATAAAAAAAATCCGACTTGCGCCGGAAAAAATCAGCAATACATTTTGTAAAACTGATTATTTGTAGCGCTCCATCTTTTTCAAGATGACAGTCATACAGTTATTCACTGCACAACCAGAAAAAAATTGATAAGGCAAAATTTTTCTTCGGCAAATTTCCCTTTTCACAAACATCTTTTGCCCCTTATAGCATTTGTCTGCGTACTATTGAAATATGCACCTCTACTTTATATGTGTAATTATTTAATAGTCTAGCATGAAAATGATAGTGTGTCAAAGGTTTTTGATAAAAAAGTATAAATTTTAATGCATAGTAATCACAAAATCAGAAAACAATAATAACTGAAAAATACAGTTTTTACTGAAAAATAATGAGGAGTGTAATCATGAGCAAAAAAGAACTGACACCAGAACAAAAAAAGGCAATGGAAATGAAATATGAAATTGCAAAAGAATTAGGTCTTTTAGAAAAAGTGAAAAAAATGGGATGGAAGGGATTAACGAGCAGAGAAAGCGGAAAAATAGGAGGACTAATGGGAAAGAAAAATAGAGAAAATAAAAAAACTGATAATCAAAAAGAGTCTTAAATTGTTTATAGATATTCGTCATGTATTGCTATCATAAAATAAGCGTGCTGACGAATATCATTTTTGATTTTATAAATATATTTGACGAAAATGACACTATTGTACTATAATATATGGATATTTTATAATATAAAGGAGGAGCAGTGTGGAGGCATATGAGGCATTTGCATCAATATATGATGCATTTATGGAAGAAATAGATTATGATATGTGGGTAGCATATCTCCACAAAATTTGGGAAAAAGAATGTTTTCAACCAAAGTTGATTGTAGATTTGGGTTGTGGAACAGGAAATGTAACACAAATTTTAGCAAAACAAGGATATCATATGATAGGTATTGATTTTTCGGAAGATATGCTTGCTGAAGCAAAAAAAAAGGCAGAAACGGAAAACTTAAATATATTATATATTTTGCAGGACATGAGAGAATTTGAATTGTATGGTACTGTAAATTGTATCATTAGTTTATGTGATAGTTTGAACTATATTACAGAAGAAGAGGAACTTTTACAAGTATTCTGTTTAGTAAATAATTATCTTCATCCCAAGGGATTATTTATATTTGATTTGAATACAGAATATAAATTTAAAGAAATATTGGCTCAAAATTCTTTTTCAGAAACAAAAGAGGATTCTGCATACATATGGGAAAATTATTATGATGAACAAGAAAATATAAACGAATATTATGTAAATTTTTTTATAAAGCAAAAAGATGGAAAATATGAAAGAAAAGAAGAATATCATTACCAAAAAGCATATGATATCTCAATAATAAAAAGACTTTTGGAGCAAAGTGGTTTACAGTTATCTGCAATATATGATGCTTATACATTTGAGCCTCCAAGGAAAGATAGTCAAAGAATTTATTTTGTAGCAAGAGAAGTGCAGAAAACAGGTAATTGTGATGTATTACAGGAGGAAATGGAACATGAAAGATGAATTGATTAGAGCAATTGGTGCTGATGGTGCTGTCAGAGCATTTGTTACTTATACAAAGGATATGGTACAACAGGCAAGAACACTTCATCATACAGCACCCGTTGCTACAGCAGCATTGGGAAGATTATTAACAGCAGGCTGTATGATGGGTTCTACACTAAAAGAGGAAAAAGATTTAATAACATTGCAAATAAGAGGAGATGGACCTTTGCAGGGTATTGTTGTAACGGCAGACAGCAAGGGCAGAACGAAAGGCTATGTATTTCAGCCTAATGTAGAAATTCCTAATAAATGTAAAGGAAAGTTGGACGTAAGTGGTGCAATAGGTAATGGCGTTTTGAGAATCATAAAGGATATTGGTATGAAAGAACCTTATTCTGGTGAAATTGAATTAGTAACAGGTGAAATTGCAGAAGATTTAACATATTATTTTGCACAGTCTGAACAAACTCCTTCTGCTGTGGGATTAGGTGTACTGGTGGATAGAGATACTTCTGTAAAACAAGCAGGAGGATTTATTGTACAGCTTATGCCAGATACAGAAGAAGAAATTGTTGCACAGTTAGAAAAAAATATTTCTGAAATACCTTATATTACAGACTTATATGATATGGGAAAAACACCAGAAGATATATTAGCAATGCTTTTAAAAGGTTTAGAGCCTAAAATAACAGATAGAACAGACATTTGTTTTTATTGTAATTGTACAAGGGAAAGAGTAGAAAAAGCATTAATTAGTATAGGAAAACAAGAATTAGAAAAAATAATAGAAGAAGATAAACAGGCAACATTACATTGTCATTTTTGTGCAAAAGAATATCATTTTGAACAAAATGAGCTAATTTCACTTTTGGAAAGTGCAAAATAAAAAGTTATTTTCAAAAGATTATAAAAGCAGATAATTTTTTAATTGTCTGCTTTTTCATTATAATGAAAAAGAAACTTTTTTGCTAAAAAATACTATATAGATATAACCAGTATTGATACAATAATTTAATGTAATAAAAATAAAGTTTTATTATACAATATACCTAGTCTATTTTATAAAATATAGTCTGTACTAAAATATAGAATCATTGTATAAATATAATATAAAAATAGCATAAATGTAATTTAAAATGCAGTTTATAGCATAATTTGATTGATATTTAACAATAAATTAAAATAGTATATAATGAGCTTTCTTAAAATAAGTATATATTGACAAATGTTTTGGAGTATTTTATTATATTGTTATATGTAAAATGTTGAGAATTATTATTCAAGTATGATGAATTTATATCAAATGTATTTAAAATACAAAATGAGATATGATAGAAAATAGTAATGTTTTTGTGCAAAATGAGTATTTTATGTTTTCATAAATATTGCTATATGCAAATCATTTGAATCAAAAATATTCTGAACATTTTTATTGTTTAGTTATTATAAAAAATTATGAATATTAAGGGGGGAAAACGTGTGGCATTTGAAATTATGAAAGAAATATTGGAAGCAGAACAGCGTGCAGAAGAAATACTGAAGCAAGCATCTGTGGAAAAAGAAACAATGAAAGCAGAAGCAGCAGAAAAAAGCAGCAATATGATTGCAGACGCTCAAAAAATGGCAAAGCAAACAAGCAAAGAAAAAATTGAAGAAGCGATTGCGGGAAGCCAGTCAAAAAAAGATGAAATTTTAGCAGAAGCAAAAAAATGCTGCGAAGAAATCAAAGAAACTGCACAAACACGTCTGGAACAGGCAGCAGATGCAGTAATCAGAAAGGTAGTGGGGTAAGATATGGCAATCGTAGAAATGAGTAAGCTCTCTATTGTTGGCTTAAATGCAGACAAACGTGCTATACTGAGCTTGCTGATAGAGCATGGACTGGTGCAGATTGATGATAGTTCTTACCTGCTGGAAGAAAATGAGTATGGCAATGTGTTACAAAGAGATAGTGCAGAATCTGAAGTAATACAGCTTGACCAAAAAATTTCTCTTTTAGGACAATGTTTAGAAAGTATTAAAAATTATGTAACTGTTAAAAAAGCAATGTTTGCTCCCAAAAGAGAATACCAAGCCATACAAAGTGAGGCAGAGGAAGACAAAATATTTGAAACAGCAGTTAAAATTAATATGTTTCATAGAGATTTGGAATCTGCAAAAAATGAAGAAAATATGGCAATGATGAAAAAAGAGATGTTGTTGCCTTGGGCTTCATTAGATGTACCATTACATCAGTTAGAAACAAAGTATAGTAAAATGATATTGGGAACATTTCCAACTACTATGAAATTGGTGCAAGTTCGTCCAAAATTAGAAGAAGTGGCATTGGAAAGTATTGTCAATGTGGTAAAATCTGATAAACAGTTTGACTATTGCTATGTAATTTCTCATAAAGATTCCTATGAGCAAACAATGGAATTATTAAAAGAATTTGGATTTGTACCAGCAGCACTGCCAAAAGTGGAAGGAACACCACAACAAGGGATTAAAGAATTTGAAAGGCAAATGGAACAGCGTAAAAAAGAACAAGAACAGCTTGTAGAAGATATTAAAGCATATGCTGACGTCATTCCACAACTGGAAAATCTTTATGACTATTATATGATACAAAGAGAACAAAGAAAAATACATGAAAAATTAGTAACAACAGAAAATACATTTTGTTTAAGTGGCTGGATACCTTCTGCAAAAGCACAAAGTTTACAACAGCAATTAGAAAGTAGTTTTAATTGTTTTGTTGAAACAGAAAAAGGAAATACAGAAGAAGGCTATCCAATATTATTAGAAAATAATAGCATTGTGACACCTTTTGAAAGCGTTACAAATATGTATAGCTGTCCTAGCACAAAAGATATAGACCCTAATAGTATTATGTCTATATTTTATATTATATTCTTTGGTATGATGCTAAGTGATGCAGGCTATGGTGTAATTATTGCACTTGCTTGTTTCTTTATTGTCAAAAAAGGAAAAATGGGAAAAGGCGAAGGCAATTTATTTAAACTGTTAGGCTGGTGCGGTGTTTCCACTGTTGTTTGGGGATTGATATTTGGTGGCGTATTTGGAGATTTGATTAAAATACCTGCATTGATTAGTCCTCTTGATGACGTTATGATATTGATGGGAATGTCTTTAGCATTTGGTATTGTGCATATTTATGTAGGACTTGGTATAAAAGGTTATATGCTGATTAGAGATGGTAAGGCATTAGATGCTCTTTTTGATGTAGGGCTTTGGTATTTGTTCATAACAGGCATTTGTTTACTTGTTATTCCTGTTGTTGCAGGACCAATAGGTATATTTGGGGAGATAGGAAAATATCTTGCAATTATTGGTGCAATAGGATTGATATTAACACAAGGTAGAACATTCCAGGGAATTTTTATGAAAGGATTTAAAGGTGTATCTAGTTTGTATGGTATTACAAGCTATTTTGCTGACATACTGTCTTATTCCCGTTTGATGGCACTTTGTTTATCAACTGGAGTTATTGGTCAGGTTATCAATTTATTAGGAGATATTGCAGGACCAATTCCAGCAATATTTATTGGAGTCATTGGACATACAGCAAACTTATTAATCAATGCTTTAGGTGCATATGTGCATACAAGCAGATTGCAGTATGTTGAATTTTTCGGCAAATTCTTTGAAGGAGGCGGAACTCCTTTTACACCATTTAAAAGAAAAACAAAATATACAGCAATTCATACAGAACAGAACTAATGAATGATACAAAGAGGTCTGTAAAACAGATAAATATGTTTCTATAATAATAACAATAGTAACATATTGAGAGGGGATATCGTTTGCTTTCAATGAGGAGCGATTATTTATATCATATTTTTTTAAAGTAAATTTTAAAGTAAAGGAACAAAAAAGAAAAAGGAGATGTAATTTATGGAATTTTTAAGCGCTATTTCTGATGGACAATTTTTAGCAATCGCAGGTGCAGCCATTGCAGCATTATTTGCAGGTATGGGTTCTGCAAAAGGAACATCTATTGCAGGTCAAGCAGCAGCAGGCGTTGTTACAGAAGACCCTGGAAAATTTGGTCAATTATTGGTATTGCAGTTGCTTCCTGGTACACAAGGTTTGTATGGATTTATTATTGCGTTCTTGATACTTTCTAAAGCAGGTATTATTGGTGGAGCAGCCATTCCAACAGCAGCACAAGGATTCCAGCTTTTAGCAGCAGGTTTGCCTATTGGTTTAGTTGGTTATGTTTCTGGTATTTATCAAGGAAAAGCAGCAGCAGCAGGTGTTGGCATTGTTGCAAAAAAACCAGAAGAACTTGGTAAAGCAATCACATTTGCAGCTATCGTTGAAACATATGCTCTTTTAGGCTTGCTGGTATCTTTCTTGGCATATAATGGTATTCAAATTGGCTAATGAGAGAAAATAAAAATTGTAGAAGGAGGAAGCACTCCTATGAGTAGTGAAAAGAAGATAATAGATAAAATTGTAGCAGATGCTGTAGAAGAAAAAGCCAAAATATTGGAAAAAGCAAAAAAAGAAGCTGAAACTGTAATAAATAAAGCAAAAGAGCAGTCTGCAAAAATTATGGAAAATGAAAGTATTCTCTCTAATGCAGAAGCAGAAAAAGCAAGAGGAAAAGAAATTTCTGGTGCTGAAATGGAAGCGAAAAAAATGATATTAGCAACAAAGCAAAGTTGCATAAAAATGGCATTGGATAGAGTAAAACAAAAACTTTCCGAACTTTCAGACAAAGAATATGTTGATATGATTGTTACTATGATAAACACAGCGGAAAAGGGAGAAGAAGTGATATTTTCTCAAAAAGATAAACAAAATGAAATGTTGATGGCAAAAATGGCTGAAAATCAAGTAACAGTATCCAATGAAACAAGACCTTTAGATGGCGGTTTTATTGTAAAAAAAGGTGAAATTGAATATAATTATTCTTTTGAAGCAATATTGACAGTAGAAAAAGAGAATATTGAACAAATTGCAGCAGAAATATTATTTGCGTAAGGAGGCGTTGAAATGGCAGAAGAAAAAATTTATCCTTATGCTGTGGCACGTATTCGTGTGCTGGAAAAAAACCTTCTAAGCAAACAAACATTAAATCAAATGGCAGATGAAAAAGAAATTGAAAGCTGTTTAAGAATATTGTCAGAACATGGCTATGACAGTGTTCCAGAAGGCAATGCAAGAGATTTTGAAAAAGTGCTTTCTGCTGAATTAAGTAAAACATATGCGGTAATACGAGAATTAGTACCAGAGGAAAAATTTATAAACATTTTTCTGTATAAAAATGATTATCAAAATTTAAAAGTACTTTTGAAACAGGAAGTTTCTGGTGTAGATGGTAAACAATATATTGTGCAAGGTGGTACGCAACCTGTTGAAAAACTCAAAAAATCTATACTAGATAGAAATTATGCGGATTTGTCCCCAATTATGGGAGAAGCAATAGAAGAAGCATTGGAACTTTATAGTAAAACACAAAGCGGACAAATGATAGATATTGCTTTAGACAGAGGTACTTTTCGTCAGATGACACAAGCAGCAAAAGAATCAGAAAATGAATTTGTAAAAGGCTATACAGCAAGAGTATGTGATTTAACAAATTTAAAAAGTTTTTTGAGAATGCGTCATATGAATAAAGACTTTGGTGCATTTATGAATGTCTTTGTAGAAGGCGGAAATATTTCATCATCTGTATTTTTTAGCGCATATGGTACAGATAATCCTGTTGACCAATTTAAAGGTTCAAGATATGGTGAATTATTGGAAATTGGTATAGAAAAGGGATTTACAGAATTTGAAAAAACGTGTGATGATTTTATAATGGATTATGTAAAATCAGCAAAATATATTGCATTGACATTAGAGCCATTGATTGCTTATTTGTATGCAAAAGAATCGGAAATTAAAACAGTACGTATTATATTAACAAGTAAATTAAATCAAATCAGCAGTGAAATTATCAAAGAAAGGGTGCGAGAGGCATATGTATAAAGTTGGTATCATAGGCGATAAAGACAGTGTTATGGGATTTCTTGCACTTGGCATTGATATTTTTCCAGCTTATGAAGCAGATGAAATTAAAAAAACAATAAGAGATTTGGTAGAAAAAGAATATGCTATTATATACATCACAGAGCAGGCAAGTCTTTTAGTACAAGAATATATTGCACGATATAAAGATAACAGATTGCCAGCAATCATTATTATTCCTGGTATTGGAGGCAGTATGGGAATAGGTATGAATGAAGTAAGGGAATCTGCAAAACGTGCGATTGGTGCAGATATATTATTCAGTGAATAAAAAAATACTGCACATAGCAAAGCAACAAAGGCTGAATGATGAAAAGCCACGAGTATAAGAACAATAGAATGTGGGTGAATATAGATATGAAAACAGGCACAGTCATTAAAGTGTCAGGTCCTCTTGTTGTAGCAGAGGGCATGAGAGAAGCCAATATGTTTGACGTTGTTCGTGTTTCTGAAAAGCGTTTGATTGGTGAGATTATCGAAATGCATGGAGATAATGCCTCCATACAGGTATATGAAGAAACATCAGGACTTGGCCCTGGAGAAGAAGTAGTATCTTTGGGTATGCCTATGAGTGTTGAACTTGGTCCTGGATTGATTTCTACAATTTATGATGGTATTCAAAGACCATTAGCAAAACTTTATGAAGTATCTGGAACAAATATTCAAAGAGGCGTTGAAGTAGATTCCTTAGATAGACAAAAAAAATGGAAATTTGAACCAGTAAAAAACAATGGTGATGAAGTTGTTGCTGGTGATGTAATTGGTACAGTACAAGAAACAGCAGTTGTAACTTGTAAAATTATGGTTCCTTATGGTATTTCTGGCAAAATCAAAGAAATATATATGGGAGATTTTACCATAGAGGAAACTGTTTGTATTATAACAAATGAAAAAGGGGAAGATGTTCCTCTTACTATGATGCAAAAATGGCCTGTTCGTAAAGAAAGACCTTACAAAGAAAAACAATCTCCTGATTCCCTTTTGGTAACAGGACAAAGAGTTGTTGATACATTTTTCCCTATTACAAAGGGTGGTGTTGCTGCGATTCCTGGTCCTTTCGGAAGTGGTAAAACAGTAACACAGCATCAGCTTGCAAAATGGGCAGATGCAGACATCGTTGTATATATTGGTTGTGGAGAACGTGGAAACGAAATGACAGACGTTTTGAATGAGTTCCCAGAATTAAAAGACCCTCGTACTGGAGAATCATTAATGCAGAGAACTGTATTAATTGCAAATACATCAGATATGCCTGTTGCGGCACGTGAGGCATCTATTTATACAGGCATTACCATTGCAGAGTTCTTTAGAGATATGGGTTATAGCGTTGCGCTTATGGCGGACTCTACTTCTCGTTGGGCAGAGGCATTGCGTGAAATGTCTGGACGTTTGGAAGAAATGCCTGGTGAAGAAGGTTATCCTGCTTATTTAGGTAGCCGTTTAGCACAATTCTATGAAAGAGCCGGCAGAGTTGTTTGTTTAGGAAATGAGGGTAGAATGGGAACATTAACAGCGATTGGTGCAGTTTCTCCTCCAGGTGGTGACACATCTGAACCAGTTTCACAGGCAACACTGAGAATTGTAAAAGTATTCTGGGGATTAGATGCATCACTGGCTTATAAACGTCATTTCCCTGCAATTAACTGGTTGACAAGTTACTCATTGTATCAAGATAAAGTTGATGTTTGGACAGATAAAAATGTAGATGAACATTTTGCAAAACAAAGACAAGAAGCAATGAAATTACTTCAAACGGAAGCAGAATTACAAGAAATTGTGCAGTTGGTTGGTGTAGATTCACTTTCACACAGTGATAGATTGATATTGGAGACTTCTCGTTCTATTCGTGAAGACTTCTTGCATCAAAATTCATTCCATGAAGTAGACACATATACATCTTTGCATAAACAATACAGAATGTTAAGACTGATATTGGAATTTTATAGAATTGCTGGAGAGGCGATTGCGCAAGGTGTTTCTATTACAAAAATTACAAAAATGTCTGTTATTGAAAGAATTGGACGTGCAAAATATGTAGAAGAAGAAAATGTTGATAAAGCATATGATGAAATCGAAAAAGATATACAGACAGAAGTAAACGACTTAATTAAGAAAGGGGCTGAGGAATTATGATAAAAGAATATAAAAGTATTCAAGAAGTAGCAGGCCCTCTTATGGTAGTTACTGGCGTTGAAAATGTAAAATATGATGAGCTTGGTGAAATTGAGCTTGCAAATGGTGAAATCAGAAGATGTAAGGTGTTGGAAGTAAATGGAGATAATGCTCTGGTACAGCTTTTCGAGGCTTCAACAGGTATCAATCTTTCTGAAAGTAAAGTACGTTTTTTAGGTAAAAGCCTTGACTTTGGTGTTTCTCCTGACATATTAGGACGTGTATTTAGTGGTATGGGAAAACCTATTGATGGTGGTCCTGAAATTATACCAGAAAAACGCCTTGACGTAAATGGCGCACCTATTAACCCCGCAGCAAGAGAATACCCTGCGGAATTTATACAAACAGGCGTATCTGCTATTGATGGCTTGAATACATTGGTTAGAGGACAAAAATTACCTATATTCTCTGCTGCTGGTTTGCCTCATGCAAATTTAGCTGTACAGATAGCAAGACAAGCAAAAGTTAGAGGTACAGATTCTAAATTCGCCGTTGTATTTGCCGCTGTTGGTATTACATTTGAAGATGCGGAATTCTTTATAAATGACTTTAAAGCAACAGGTGCGATTGACCGTTCTGTTGTGTTTGTAAATCTTGCAAATGACCCTGCTGTTGAACGTATTTCTACACCAAAAATGGCATTGACAGCAGCTGAATATTTAGCTTTTGAACAAGGTATGCACGTATTAGTTATTATTACAGATATTACAAACTATGCAGAGGCATTGCGTGAAATTTCTGCGGCTAAAAAGGAAGTTCCTGGACGTAGAGGTTATCCTGGATATTTGTATACAGACTTAGCAACAATGTATGAAAGAGCTGGAAGAATGAAAGGCAAAGAAGGCTCTATTACAATGATTCCTATTTTAACAATGCCTGAAGAAGATAAAACACACCCTATACCTGACTTGACAGGATATATTACAGAAGGTCAGATAATATTAACAAGAGATTTGTATAAAAAAGGTGTAGAGCCTCCTGTTGACGTTATGCCATCACTTTCCCGTTTGAAAGATAAAGGTATTGGCAAAGGCAAAACAAGAGAAGACCATGCGGATACTATGAACCAGCTATTTGCGGCATATTCCAGAGGAAAAGATGCCAAAGAATTGATGGCGATACTTGGTGAATCTGCTCTTTCTGATGTTGACTTAGTATATGCAAAATTCGCAACAGAATTTGAAAATGAATATGTTTCTCAAGGATTTAAAACAGATAGAACAATAGAGCAGACATTGGAAGTTGGCTGGAAATTGCTTAGAATGCTTCCTAAGAGTGAATTAAAACGTATTCGTGACGAGTATTTGGAGAAATATTTGCCAGAGGGAGAGTGATAAACTGTGGCAAAATTAAATGTAAATCCAACCCGTATGGAAATGACACGATTGAAAAGACAGTTGAAAACAGCTATCAGAGGACATAAATTGCTGAAAGATAAATTGGACGAACTCATGAAACAGTTTTTGGATATTGTAAAAGAAAATAAGCGATTGAGAGAACAAGCAGAAAAAGCACTTGATGGTGCTTATAAAAATTTTATTATTGCAAGAGCTGTATTAAGTCAAGAGTTTTTAGGTGAGGCGTTGATGATGCCAAAGCAATCCGTAGCAGTAGATGTTTCTGTAAAAAATATCATGAGTGTTAATGTGCCTGTGTTTGATTTTAAAACAGAAGACAATCAATCTGACATATATCCTTATGGACTTGCTTTTACTTCTGGTGAATTGGATAGTGCTATGGAATCTTTCTCTGATGCTATGCAACCATTACTTAGATTGGCAGAAAGTGAAAAAACAGCACAGCTTTTAGCACAAGAAATTGAAAAGACAAGAAGAAGGGTAAATGCACTTGAAAATGTCATGATACCAAATTATGAAGAAACAATAAAATATATTTCTATGAAATTGGAAGAGAATGACAGAGCAAGCACGACAAGATTGATGAAAGTAAAAGATATGATTGCCAAAAAAGCTATCGAAGAAAGAAGAAGGAAAGACAAGGCTTTACAGCAGGCATAAGAATATAAAATTATAAAAAAAGAAGGTATTTATTATAATACCTTCTTTTTTATATGTTACTTATACTGTAATGTTTTTTAACATTTCCGCTTGCTGTGATAATTTATGTGATGTATTTTTATTTTCTTCTATCATATTTGTTGTATTTTGTATAACATTTGAAATACGATTGATATCAGATGTTGCATTTTGTACCATGCTTGCTTGTTCTTTAAAAATATTAATTAATTCTAATATTGTTTGTTGAGATTTTGTAGTGTCAGAAATTACTTTTTTAAATTCCTCATTTGCTTTTTGTGCAAATTTTTCACCAGATTCTATTGCATTTAATGTTGCAATAATTAAATCGCTTGTTGTTTTAGAGGCTGCTGTACTTTCTCCAGCAAGAGAGCCAATTTGTGTTGCAACAACTGCAAACCCTTTTCCAGCTTGTCCTGCTCTTGCTGCCTCAATAGATGCATTTAATGAAAGCATATTTGTAGATTGTGCAATAGAATCAATGTTGCCAATGATATTTTTAATTTTTTCAGCAGTTTCAGAAATACTTTGTATAGAGTTCATCATTTGATTCATATCTTCACTTGTTTGATTCATATTTTGAATCATATCATTTGCATTATTAACAAATTCATTAGAAATATCTTCACTTTTTTTAGATTTTGAAAGAAGATTATCCATATCAGAAAGTAATGTAGACATATATTGTTTTTGCGTTACAGTGTCTTCTGCAATACTTTCAGAAACGTGTAGTGTTTGTTTTGATGTATCAGATAATGCTACTGCAACTTGTTTTACTCTTTGTACAACCCCATTTTGTTCCTGTACTAAATTTTTGCTTTGTTCTATACTTTGTTTTATACTAGCAACCATTTGATTAATGTTGGTACTTAAATCATGAAATTCTTGATTTGTATAAATATCTACTTCTACATCTAAATCACCAGATGTAATTTTTTGAAGTTTTTGTATAATTTGCTGTATACCATATAAAACTTGCTTTTTTAAAAGAGAATTAATAATAGTAACTAAGGCAATAAATATAGTAAGGCAAATAATTAAAAATGAAAATACTTGTAAATTACGTGATTGATATAATTCTTTTGTAGGAAGTGCTAAACCAATAAAATAATTATCATGCTGTTCTGTTGCAATATATACTCTTTTACCATTTATAGTAGTTAAACCTAAATAACTTCCTTTTGAAATAAGCTTATCAGAAACACCAAAATCTTTATATGACATTTCTTGATTACCTGTTGCCATAAGCCCCGTATCGGTATCTACTGCAAATACATATCCAGTTGTACCATATTCAATGTTTTCTAATGCTTTATCTATGGTATTGTTCGCTAAAGCAGTATTTAATTTTTCGGGCTCTACACCAACCTGGACAATACCTGCTTGGTCTTGTCTGGATACACCAATGTATTGAAACATTTTTCCGATTGCGCCATTTGGCTGTGGCTCTTGTGCCAACTCAAATGAGGGATTGGTTAATATTGTAGTAAAAGGTTTTGTTTGTTCACTGCTATGGAAATCCATACCATAATATATTGGCATATTTCCCCATAATAACACACCGTTTTCATCTGTAACATGTACCTCATTAACATGAAGTAAATCTGCCATACTCTGCATTTCATCAAGAGAATTCAACATTTCAGGATTTTGCGCTATGACATAAGAAAACATTCTTGCTTTGATAAGTGCCTCTTTTGCGAAATCACTTTTTATTTTTTCAATTTCTTCATCATTTTGGTGTAATGTTTCATGAATGGTGTTTAATTTGTCTAATGCTATTTTTTTTTGATTAGATTGTGCTAGTATTGTTTGAAGTGCAAATATAATACTCATAATGACAATAAATGCAATTAACATATAAAGACTTAAGTATTTTGTAAATTTCTTTTGCATGATGTCTTTTCCCCCTCATAAGTGTAATATCGTCTTATTATATACCAATTAATAAAGTATTGTCAATTATTATATAATTTTGTGGAAAATTATGTCGTATTATATTGCAATACTAATAAAAATATAATGTAAATAAAATAAAATTTTATATAAATATACTATAAAATAGTATTTTTTTTGAATTGTCACGCATTGTCAGTACAATTTCTAATTTTATATAAATAGTGGTGATTTTCTGTATACAATTGAAAATAGATACTATAGTATAAAAAATATGATGATATATTATAAAATATCATTGTATTTATATCGTTATTTTTATAGTTTGTGTTATAATAAATTTGTTTTAGAAAGGCGGTGTATTTTTAATGAGAATAGTCGTAGTAGGAGAAGGAAAAGTTGGTAGTACTATTGTAAAACAGTTATCTATGGAGGGTCATGATGTTGTAATTATTGATAATAACCCTGTGATATTAAAAAATGCAAGTAATACAATGGATGTTTTTTGTATAGAAGGAAATGGAGCAAGCTATGCTGTACAACAAAGGGCAGAGGTAGGACGAGCTGATTTGTTAATTGCGGCAACTTCTGCTGATGAGGTGAATATGCTTTGTTGTTTAATAGGTAAAAAACATGGTGTAAAGCATACCATTGCTCGTGTTAGAAATCCAGAATATTTTTTTCAAATGGACGTTATAAAAGAAGAATTGGGATTGAGTATGACAGTAAATCCAGAATTGCTTGCCGCAGATGAAATTGCTCGTCTTTTGAAATTTCCTTCTGCGCTAAAAATAGAAACATTTGCAAAGGGACGTGTAGAATTAATTGAATATAAAATAGGAGAGAACAGTCCTCTTGTAGGTATGCCACTTTTTGCATTATATAAAGAATATCAAGTAAAAGTATTGATTTGTGCTGTACAAAGAAAAGATGAGGTATATATTCCATCTGGTGATTTTGTTTTACAATCTGGTGACAAAATCAATTTGACAGCATCAAGAGATGAGATTGTACGTTTTTTTAGAGCAATTGGTGTATTTAGTAATAAAATTAAAAGGGTACTTATGATAGGTGGAGGACGTATTGCATATTATTTAGCGAATCATTTAATTACAAGCGCTCATATGAAAATAAAAATTATTGAAAAAGATTTAAAAAGATGTGAGTATCTTTGTGAGCAACTTCCTGAGGCAGTAATTATACATGGAGATGGTACAGACAGAGAACTTTTAAGAGAAGAAGGACTGGAAAAAACAGATGCGATTGTTATGCTAACAGGTATGGACGAAGAAAATATTATTGTATCTATGCTGGCAAAAGCGTGCAAAGTACCAAAAGCAATCGCAAAAGTAAATAGAATTTCTTTTCCAGAAATATTAAATGCATTGGATGTAGATAGTTTTATCGCACCTAAAAGCATTGCTGCGAATAGTATTGTACGCTATGTCAGAGCAATGCAGAATTCTATGGGAAGTAATGTGGAAACACTTCATATGCTTATCAATGACCAAGTAGAGGCACTAGAATTCAGGGTCAGAAAAGGTGGAGAATTTATAGGAATTCCTCTGAAAGATTTAAAAACAAAAAAAGGAATATTAATTGCAACCATTGTAAGAAATGGAAAAATTATTATACCTGGAGGAAATGATATCATTGAAGTGGGTGATGGTGTGATTGTTGTTACAACAAATCAACATTTGTCTGATTTAAGAGATATATTACAGCATACGAGGTAAATACTATGAATTATAATATGATTATATATATGTTAGGAAATCTTATGAAAGTTGAGGGCTGTCTTATGATTGTGCCAGCATTGATTGCTGTTGTAAAGTCAGAAACAGCATCTACAAAAGCATTTTTGACAACAATTATAATGCTTTGGGGGCTTGGTACAATATTAACAAGCATAAAATTTAAAAATAAAGATATATATGCAAGAGAGGGTTTTGTCATTACAGCACTTTCTTGGATAGTTTTATCATTTTTTGGAGCAATGCCTTTTTATTTTTCAGAAACAATCCCTTTTTTTGTGGATAGTTTTTTTGAGACAGTATCAGGATTTACTACTACAGGAGCAAGCATATTAAATGAAATTGAAGGCTTGCCATTATCCATATTGTTCTGGAGAAGTTTTACCCATTGGATTGGGGGTATGGGTGTACTTGTATTTTTGCTTGCTATTATACCTATGGGTGGTGACCGCTCTATGTATATTATGAAGGCAGAAGCACCTGGTCCATTGGTGGGGAAATTAGTACCTAAAGTGAAATCTACTGCAAAATTATTATATTTAATTTATGTTTTTTTGACGATTGCAGAAATGATATTTTTAATTGCTGGGGGTATGCCTCTTTTTGACAGTATAGTGACAGCATTTTCTACCGCAGGCACAGGAGGATATAGCATTAAAAATACAAGTATTGCAGCATATAATAGTGCTTATATAGAATATATTATTGCGATATTTATGACAATATTTGGTATTAATTTTAATTTATTTTATTTATTACTTATGAAAGACTTTGCAAATATATTTAAAAATGAAGAACTACGTTATTATTTAGGCATTATAGGCATTGCAACACTACTAATTACAGCAAATATTGCAACAATGTATGATAGCATAGAACAAGCATTTCGTAATGCCTTTTTTCAGGTAACTGCATTGATTACCACAACAGGATTTGTTACAGCAAATTTTGAACTATGGCCAGAATTTTCAAAAACAATATTAATTGTTATTGTTATGATTGGTGCTTGTGGAGGCTCAACAGGAGGAGGTTTAAAAGTATCTCGTTTGGTGATTGTATTAAAAATGATTACACAGGAATTGAAAAGAATGGTACACCCTCGCTCGGTCAATATTATAAAATTAGATGGTATGAAAATAGAGCAGGAAACAGTAGACAGTGTGACAAGTTTTTTTGTAATATATGTTTTTTTAATATTTGGCAGTTTTATCATCATTTCTGTAGATAATTTTGATTTTACAACGTCTCTTACTGCTGTTATGACTTGTGTAGGAAATGTTGGTCCAGGATTGGGAGGTGTTGGACCAGTAGAAAACTTTTCCATATTTTCACCTTTTGTAAAGTTAGTTTTATGTATGGATATGCTTTTAGGCAGATTAGAAATATTTCCTCTTGTTATGCTTTTTTCGCCTGCTGTTTGGAAAAAAGGTTTTATGTAATTGTATGAAATATTTTGATAAAATGTAAGATTTTTATAGTAAAAAAATTAATATTTTTATTGTATACTAAAAAAACAATAAAAATATATCTCTTTTTGAAGTTGTTTAGGGGAATGTATCGTATTAATAAAAACAAAATAAGCATTGAGAAAGGCGAGGATAAAAGCTATGAAGGAAAAATTGTTGGCTCACAAAAAAGGGATAGTAATTGCAGTAGTGATTGCTTTAATAGCAGGTACTGTATATTATAAAAAATCAAATGCACCAAATACAGATATTGGAAGTATGGTGTCAACAACACCCATTATAAAGGGTGATATACAAGATAGTATTTCTTTGCGTGCGCCTTTGGAGGGTACAGAGAGTGCAGAAATTGTTTCAAGACTGCATTATGAAGTATTGCAGTTAAATGTAAAAGAAGGCGACAGAGTAAAAAAGGGACAAGTGCTTGCAGTGCTGGATTCTGATACATTAAAAAAAGATATTAAAAGAGCAGAAGACCAATTAGCATTAGCAAAAGTGGAAAGCAATGAGGCAAGCTCAAGAAGTGCGCAGAATGTGGAACTGGCAAAAGCACAATTAGAAGATAAATTGAAAGACCAGCAAACAGCATATGAAAAAGCAGTATTGGATAGAGATGAAGCAAAAAGAAAATATGACAATTTAAAAACATTGGTAGATGCAGGCGTAGAAACAGAGGAATCTTTAAAGGAAATCAAAAATACATATGAATCAGCACAGCAAATTGTAGATAGTTATACAGTAGAAAATGGTAAAGTAGTAGCAACAGAGGCAGATTTAAAAAGTATAGAAAATTCTGGGGATAATTCCGCAGGTTCTCGTGCGAAAAGTATTGCTATGTTACAAACAGAATTGAATAATAAAAGACAGGATTTGGAAGAATGTCAAATTACAAGCCCTATTGATGGTACAATTACAAGGGTAAATATAAAATTAGGAAGATTTGCAGATGATACAGATGATGATAAACCTATGTTTGTAGTGGAAAATATTGACCAGTTAGAAATGGAGATATTAATTAGTGAATATGATATTGGTAAAATAGAAATTGGTCAAACAGCTACTATTACAGCGGATATATTAAAAGATGAGTTTGTAGAAGGTATTGTTGACAGAATTTCTCCTACTGGTGAAGAAAAAGCGGGCTCTACTGAAAGAGTCATACCAACAACAGTACGTATTACAGGAGATACAAAGGGATTGATTGCAGGTATTAATGCCAAGGCAGAAATATTGATTGCAGAAAGTAAAGACACATTAATATTACCTCTGGAGTGTTTACAACAAAATCCAGATGGAACAATTTCTGTATTACGTGTAAATAGTGAAAATAAAATTGAAGTGATACCAGTTACAACAGGTATAGAAAATGATTTGAATGTAGAAATATTTAGTGATATGTTGCAAGAAGGAGATAATATTGTTGTGTCCCCAACACCTGATTTAACAGAAGGAACTGCTGTAACAACACCAGAAATGATGCAACAAATGAATCAAAATGATAATGAAGAAGATAATACAGAAAAAGATGAAGATATAGAAGGAAATACAGAAAACAATACTGACGAAAATATAGAAGATAACACAAATGACAATACAGATAATGCCGAAACAGATAGTGTAGAATAGGCAGGTGTATGACATGAGTGAAATTATTAAAATACAGGATTTGAATAAAATATATGATACAGGTGCGATACAAGTACACGCACTAAAAAAAATCAATTTGTCTATTGAACAGGGCGAGTATGTTGCAATTATGGGACAATCTGGCTCTGGAAAGTCAACACTTATGAATATATTAGGCTGTTTGGATAGACCAACAGACGGACATTATTATCTGGATGGCATTGAAGTGGGGAAACTTTCTGAAAATAAATTGTCACTTGTCAGAAACAAAAAAATAGGCTTTGTATTTCAATCTTTCCATTTGATACCTAGAACTTCTGCTATGAAAAATGTAGAATTACCTATGATATATGGCAAAGTAGCAACAAGAAAAAGACATCAAAGGGCGAAAGAACTTTTATGTAAAGTGGGACTTGAAAAAAGACTCAACCATTTGCCACAAGAGTTATCTGGCGGACAGAGACAAAGAGTAGCAATAGCAAGAGCATTAGCAAACGACCCTCCTATTATACTTGCAGATGAGCCAACAGGAAATTTAGATACTGCTTCTTCTGTGGAAATTATGGAATTGTTTACAGAATTAAATAAAGAGGGTGTTACAGTTATTATTGTTACACATGAAGATGATATTGCCGAATTTACTAATAGAGTAATACGTTTTAAAGACGGACAAATTATGAGCGATGTCAGAAAGGGGGAAAATACATAATGCTTTTGTGGGAAAATATGAAACTTGCACTCACCGCTATTCGAGTGAATAAAATGCGTTCTTTTTTGACAATGCTTGGTATGATTATAGGTATCAGTTCTGTTATTGCGATTGTTTCTATTGGTGATACTATGAGAAGTATGTTCGCTAAAGAATATGAAGAAATTGGATTAAATAGAGTAAGATGTTATGTTATGAAATTTGATGGCTACTATTATTACAGTGAAAATTTTACTGCTGACCAATTTAATGAAATTGCTTCTGTATTTTCAGATAATATTGAGTATATTTCAGTAAATGAAGGTGGAACCGCTACAGGTATCAATGGCAGAAAAAATTATGATATTGTATGCACAGGGGTAAGAGGTGGCTATGAAAAAGTACAGAAAGTAGATATTATAGCAGGAAGAATGATAAATGACAAAGATTATGAAGGCAAAAAAAATAATATTGTATTAGAAGAAGCTACTGCTATAGAATTATTTGGTACTGCTGATGTAGTAGGAAAAAAAATGAAATTAAAATATACAAGAGGCGGTTTTGGTAGTGGTAGTGTTGTAGATGATTTTAATATTGTAGGTGTTTATCGAAACAGTCAATCTGTGCTTATGAAATTGATAGGAGGTACAGACAACACAAGAGGTCTTGCTTATGTACCTGAAAGCGTTATATTTGACATCAATGTTCAAGGTGCTTGGATAATTGATATGTTTGTATCTGAAAATGCTCCCGCTACATTTCAAAACACATTTACAAATTATGTAGCAAGAATGACAAATGCTCAGCCAGAAGATGTCAAATATTCTTCTGCTAGGGAAGCTATGGGAGAAGCAGACTCTATACTAGGAACACTTTCTATTGCGGTAGGAGCGATTGCTGCGATTTCTCTTGTTGTAGGTGGTATTGGCATTATGAATATTATGCTGGTTTCTGTTACAGAAAGAACAAGAGAAATCGGCATTAGAAAGGCATTAGGCGCGAGAACAGGAGATGTTTTAACACAGTTTTTAATTGAATCTGCTGTTATTTCACTTGTAGGCGGTATTATTGGTGCAAGTTTGGGAGCAGGTGTTGTCATTGCTGGTGGCACTGCACTAGGTGTTGATGTTGTTGTAAAACCTTCTGTTATGCTTATGGCTTTTGCATTTTCTGCATTAGTAGGTATTTTCTTTGGATTATATCCTGCAAGAAAAGCGGCAAAATCTGACCCTATTACAGCATTGCGGTATGAATGATATAAAATAAATAAAGAGTGTTTTGTAACACTCTTTATTTTTGTTTTAATAATATATAAGCCTTAATAATTTCAGCAGCATCTTCAATACTGATTTTTGATGTATTTAATACTAAATCGTAATTATCTGCCTGTCCCCATTTTTGATTACTGAAATAACTATAATAATTTGCACGACGTTTATCTGTTTTTGTAATGATATGCTCAATATGTTTTTCAGATAAGCCATAAGTATCCACTACTCTGCGAATTCTGTCTTTTATATCTGCATGAATGAAAACATTGATACAGTTTTCATTTTCCTTCAATATATAATCAGCACATCTACCTATAATGACACAAGAGCCTTTTTCTGCTAAATCCCGAATAACTTGTGATTGAGCAAGAAATATTTTTTCCGTAAGAGGCAAACCATATACTTCGTGAGGGGAATTGTTAGGCAAAAGATTGGAAAGTGAAAAAAGTATATTTCCAACAGAAGCAGATTCTGATTCTTTAAAATAATCCTGTGAAAGTCCCGTTTTTTGTGCAGACAATGTAATTAATTCATTATCGTAAAAAGGAATATCTAATAATTTTGAAAGTGTTTTTCCTACTAGTCTACCACCACTACCATATTCTCTACTGATGGTAATAATTGATTTATCCATAAATCATGTCCCCCTTTATAAAGAAGTATTATTTTTATACTAGTATAACGTATTTTGATAATAAAGTCAAAATATTGAAATACTATAAAAAAAAGAATGTTTTTTGATTTCTGATATTTACATTTTTATAAAAAGTGATTATAGTAAGATGTAGTTTATTATTATAATCATATAAGGAGAAATGAATTTTATGGGAGAATCTATGACAGGCTTAAAAAGAAGCCATATGTGTGCAAATGTAACAGAAACAATGATTGGTGAAAACGTGACAGTAATGGGCTGGGTACAAAGACGCCGAGATTTGGGACAGTTATTATTTATTGCATTGAGAGATAGAACAGGTATTGTGCAAATTGTAGTCGATGGAAATACAGCAGAAAAAACATTGTTTGAAAAAGCAGAAACTGTACGTAGTGAATTTGTTTTAGCTGTAAAAGGTAAAGTAAGTGCAAGAACAGATGGAAATATAAATGAAAATATGAAAACAGGCAAAATTGAAATTATTGCAGAAGAAATCAAAATATTGTCTGAAAGTGATGCATTACCTTTCCAAATTGAGGATAGTATCACAGTAAAAGATGATTTGAGATTAAAACACAGATATCTTGATTTAAGACGTCCAAGTCAATTAAAAAATATTATGTTGCGTCATAAAGTGGTACAAGTAATCCATTCCTTTTTAGATGAAGAAGGATTTTTGGAAATTGAAACACCTATATTGGGAAAAAGTACACCAGAAGGCGCAAGAGATTATTTAGTGCCAAGCCGTGTACACCCTGGTAATTTTTATGGTTTACCACAATCACCACAGCTTTATAAACAACTTTTAATGGTTTCTGGCATGGATAGATATTATCAGATTGCAAAGTGCTTTAGGGATGAGGACTTAAGAGCAGACAGACAACCAGAATTTACACAAGTTGATATGGAACTTTCATTTGTAGAAGAAAATGATATTATGGATATCAATGAGAGAATGATGCAAAAAGTATTTAAAGAATTACTTGATGTGGAAATAAAACTTCCTTTACAAAGAATGACATATCAAGAAGCAATGGAGCGTTTTGGTTCTGATAAACCAGATATCCGTTTTGGTATGGAGTTGAAAGATATTTCCGATATCGTAAAAGATACAGAGTTTGTTGTGTTTAAAAATGCTTTGGAAAATGGCGGAAGTGTAAGAGCAATTAATGCAAAATGCTGTGGTAATTTCCCAAGAAAACAAATTGATAGCCTTGTAGAATTTGTGAAAACATATCAAGCGAAAGGGCTTGCATGGATTGCTGTAAATCCAGATGGCACATTGAAATCTCAAATTGCAAAATTCTTTACACCTGAAAAATTACAAGAAATTGTAAATGCTATGCAGGCAGAAGCAGGAGATTTGATATTAATTTGTGCAGATAAAAATAAAGTTGTATTTGATTCTTTAGGTGCTTTAAGATTGGAACTTTCCAGAAGATTGGAATTAACAAAATCAAATGATTTTGCATTTTTGTGGATAACAGAATTCCCTATGTTAGAATGGGACGAGGAAGAAAACAGATATGTTGCAGTACACCACCCATTTACAGCTCCTATGGACGAGGATTTAGAACTACTTGATACAGCCCCTGGAAAAGTAAGAGCAAAAGCATATGATATTGTATTAAATGGCTATGAATTAGGTGGAGGCAGTATCAGAATACACAGAAGAGATATACAGCAAAAAATGTTTGAATTGTTAGGATTTACACCAGAAGATTCACAGGAAAGATTTGGGTTTTTGTTAGATGCTTTTAAATATGGTGTACCTCCTCATGGTGGTCTTGCTTTTGGGCTTGATAGAATTATTATGTTGATGTCTGGCGCATCTAGTATCAGAGATGTCATTGCATTCCCTAAAGTGAAAGATGCTTCTTGTCCTATGACAGATGCACCAAATGTTGTTGAACAAAAACAACTACAAGAATTAGGTATTGATATAATCAAAGTAGAAGAATAAAAGAATTTTATTGTCTTTTTATAAAGATAATAGAAGGAAAGGCGGAAATGGAATGACACTGAAAAAATTGACGGTGATTGCTGTTGCCGCAAGCGTTATGATTTGTACGTCTGTTTATGTAGGTATGCATTTGAATACAGACAATGAAATGGAGTTTTCTATTGGAAAAGAAGAATATACTATAAATGGAAGTACAAAAATATTTGATGAGTCAATGAAAAATTTGCCTGTAATTGATGAGCAAACACAAAAATTGCTCATTCCTTTAAGATGGGTAATTGAAGAATTAAACGGCAGTGTAACATGGGACAAACAAAATCATGCAACTATAATACAATATCAAGGAAAAAATATTAGAATAGAAACAGATAAACAAAAAGCGGCTGTGAATGGATATGGTGTAATATTGCAAGACCCTCCTGTTATGAAAAAAGGCTGTACTTATGTTACAGCAGATTTTATGTCAGAAAATTTTGATACAAATATTATATGGAATGGAAAACAAAAACAAATTACATTGAGAACAGAAGCAATACAACGTCCTATTGTTTATAAAAATAATATGTTTTATGAAAAAGGAAATCGTTATTATAATGTGGAAGTGCCTGTCATTATTGGATTAAATGATGGAAATTATGAAAAAAACTTAAATCATAAATTATCTTCTGATACAACAGAGCAAATACATGATTATATGACGAAACATGAAAAAGATACTACAATATCAAAATTAAGTGCAAAATATACTGTACCTTATAGAAGTAAAGAATTGATTAGCATTGTATTTTTAGAACAAATGGAAAGCGATGGAAAAACAGAGTATCATAAAAAAACAATTAATATTGATTTGCAGACACAAAAATTTTTAAAATTAGGTGATTTGTTTAGAAAAAAAGATTATTATCAAAAACTAGCAAAAGAATTGTCAATACAATTAAAAGAATTGCCAGAACAAACAGAACAACAGTTTTATTTTGACAAAGATAAAGGACTTGTTGTTTTTTGGCAAAATGAACAGGGTACAGAGGAAGAATATATCATTCCTTTTATAGAAATAAAAAAATTGCTAAAAGATAATTATCAATTTTTACTTCAGCAAAATCAACCTTGACAAAAAAAGCAAAAGAATAGTATAATAATTGTATAATGTATACGAAAAAGAGCTACATTTGAAAAAAATGACACAATTCCTATTTTTATACTGTATAAAATGAGAAACCTAGCAATTTTTTACAGCTTTTCCATTGAAAAATAATTAAAAAAAATGTATAATTCAATTATTAGCAGTATAACATTGACAATAAAATATGTTGAAAAAATATGCTGAAATAGAATTGATTTAGTATCATATCAATAAATCGTATATATTAAAAAATATTTTATAAAAACAATACAGTTTTTTAAAATTAGTGATGGCTTATGAAACATATTTTATAAAAATATGAAAATATCATATTGTCTATGGTTATACTACTTTTGCAAAATGAAAAATGGTAAAAGTAAGCTAGTGAAAGTAATTTATTTTTAAGGAGGAAAAATTTATGTCTAAAGTAATGAAAACTATGGACGGAAACGAAGCTGCAGCATTTGCGTCTTATGCATTTACAGAAGTGGCTGGTATTTTCCCTATCACTCCATCTTCCCCAATGGCTGAAAAAACAGATGACTGGGCTGCAAATGGAAAGAAAAATCTTTTTGGTCAAACAGTAAAAGTAGTAGAAATGCAGTCTGAAGCAGGCGCAGCAGGAACAGTGCATGGTTCTCTTGCAGCTGGTGCATTGACAACAACATATACAGCTTCACAAGGGCTGTTATTGATGATTCCTAATATGTATAAAATTGCTGGCGAATTATTGCCAGGTGTATTCCATGTAACAGCTCGCGCATTGGCAGCACAAGCATTATCAATATTTGGTGACCATTCTGACGTTATGGCTTGTCGTCAAACAGGTTTTGCTATGCTTGTTTCAAATAGTGTGCAAGAAGTTATGGATTTAGCATCAGTAGCACATCTTTCTGCAATTAAAGGCAGAGTACCATTTTTACATTTCTTTGATGGTTTTAGAACAAGCCATGAAATTCAGAAAGTAGAATGTATTGATTATGATGAATTAGCAAAAATTCTTGATTGGGACGCTTTGAACACATTTAAGAGAAATGCTTTAAATCCAGAACATCCAGTGATTAGAGGTACAGCACAAAACCCTGATATTTATTTCCAAGCAAGAGAAGCAGCAAATAAATTCTATGATGCATTGCCAGCAGTAGTAGAACAATATATGAAAGAAATCAGCAGAATTACAGGCAGAAATTATGATTTATTCAATTACTATGGTGTAGCAGATGCAGAACGTGTTATTGTTGCTATGGGTTCTGCTTGTGAAGCAATCGAAGAAACAATTGATTATTTGACAGCAAAAGGCGAAAAAGTTGGACTTGTAAAAGTACATTTGTTCAGACCATTTGTAGCTGAAAAATTATTAGCAGCAATTCCTAAAACAGCAAAGAAAATTGCAGTATTGGATAGAACAAAAGAACCTGGCGCATTGGGCGAGCCATTATATCAAGACGTATGTACAGCAATGTATGAAGCAGAACAAGCTCCTGTTGTTGTAGCTGGACGTTATGGTTTAGGTTCTAAAGACGTTACACCTGCTCAATTTATTGCAGTATATGAAAACCTGAAATTAGACAAACCACAAAATCACTTTACAATGGGTATTGTTGATGATGTAACAAATCGTTCTCTTGCTATTGGAGAAGAAGTAGACGTAACAGGCGACGACGGTACAATTAGCTGTAAATTCTGGGGATTGGGTGCTGATGGTACTGTCGGTGCAAATAAAAACTCCATTAAAATTATTGGTGACCATACAGATATGTATGCACAGGCATATTTTAGCTATGATTCTAAAAAATCAGGTGGTATTACACAATCTCACTTACGTTTTGGTAAAAAACCAATTCGCTCCACATATCTGGTAAAAACAGCTAACTTTGTAGCTTGCCATAAACAAGAATATGTTCATTTGTATGATATGGTTTCTGATTTATTGCCAGGTGGTACATTCTTGTTAAATACAGTTTGGACACCAGAAGAATTGGAAAAACAATTACCAGCAAGCATTAAAAGACAATTAGCTGAAAAGAAAATTAATTTCTATACAATCAATGGTACAGATATTGCAAAAGAAATCGGTTTAGGAAATAGAATCAATACTGTATTGCAAGCAGCTTTCTTTAAATTAGCAAATATCATTCCTATTGAACAAGCAGTAGAATATATGAAAGCAGCTATTACAAAATCTTATGGTAAAAAAGGCGACACAATATTAAACATGAACTATGCTGCAGTAGATAAAGGTGTAGATGGCGCTGTTAAAATTGATGTTCCTGCTGAATGGGCAAATGCTGTTGATGAAGAAGCAAAAGCAGAAAGACCAAAAACAGATTTTGTTAAAAATGTTGTTGACCCTATGAATGCACAAGAAGGCGATAAATTGCCAGTTAGTGTATTTAATGGTAGAGAAGATGGTACATTCCCATGCGGTACAGCAGCTTATGAAAAACGTGGTGTTGCTGTAGACGTTCCAGAATGGCAACCAGATAAATGTATACAATGTAATCAATGTTCTTATGTATGTCCTCATGCTTCTATCCGTCCATTCTTGTTGACAGAAGAAGAAGTAGCTGCTGCACCAGAGGCATTTAATGCAGTAGCACCAAAAGGCTTGAAAGGTGCAGACGGTTTGAAGTTTAGAATGCAAGTGTCTGTACTTGACTGTTTGGGTTGCGGAAGCTGTGCAGAAGTTTGTCCAGCACCAGGCAAAGCATTGATTATGAAACCACTTGCAACACAAGAAGCAGAAATTGATAACTGGGATTATGCAGTTGACAAAGTTGCACCTAAAGCAAACCCTGCAAATAAAGGCACTGTAAAAGGAAGTCAGTTTGAACAACCATTACTTGAGTTCTCTGGTGCTTGTGCAGGCTGTGGCGAAACACCATATGCAAAATTGGTAACACAATTATTTGGTGATAGAATGTATGTTGCAAATGCAACAGGCTGTTCTTCTATTTGGGGCGGTTCTGCACCATCTATGCCATATACAGTAAATAAAGATGGTAGAGGTCCAGCTTGGGCAAACTCTCTGTTTGAAGATAATGCAGAATATGGACTTGGTATGCTTTCCGCTGTAAAACAAATGAGAAATGGCTTAAAAGATAAATTGGAAACATTGAAAGGTATTGATGGCTCTGTTTCTGCTGTTGTTGATAAATGGATTGAAACAATGGAAGATGGAGAAAACTCCAGAGCAGCGTCTGATGCATTAGTAGAAGCATTAACAAAATATGCTGGTACAGATGCAGAAGCAAAAAATATTGTTTCTTATGTATTAGAAAATAAAGACCAACTTGTTAAAAAATCACAATGGATATTCGGTGGCGACGGTTGGGCTTATGACATTGGATACGGTGGACTTGACCATGTATTGGCATCTGGCGAAGATGTAAATGTATTGGTATTTGATACAGAAGTTTATTCCAATACAGGTGGACAATCTTCTAAATCTACACCAACAGGTGCAGTTGCACAGTTTGCAGCATCTGGTAAGAGAATTAAGAAAAAAGACCTTGGTATGATGGCAATGAGCTATGGCTATGTATACGTTGCACAGGTTGCTATGGGTGCAGACAAAAATCAGCTTGTAAAAGCATTGGTTGAGGCTGAAAAATATCATGGTCCATCATTGATTATTGCATATGCTCCATGTATTAACCATGGCTTAAAAGGTGGTATGTCTGGTGCGCAAAATGAAATCAAACGTGCTGTAGAAGCTGGTTACTGGCATATGTATAGATTCAATCCAGAATTGAAAGCTGAAGGCAAAAATCCATTTATATTGGATTCTAAAGAGCCAACAGCAAGCTTTAGAGATTTCTTATTAAGTGAAGTACGTTATAGTGCATTGCAAAGAACATTCCCAGAAATTGCAGAAGAATTGTTCCAGAAATCTGAAGAAGATGCAAAAAATAGATTAGAATCTTACAAAAAAATGGCTGAAGCAAAATAATTAAAATAAAATAATAAAAAAAAGCACAGATGAAAATCTGTGCTTTTTTGTTACTAAAATGTATTCTCTTTATATATTTTGTTTATATTATTGCTTGCTTTTATAAAAAAGGGCATAAATATTTTGTTAAAATTATTGTAAAGAATATTTTACTTGTATGACAATATAGATATTTTTTGACTTAAAAAATAGTAAAAAATGTAATTTCTGTCTATTTTGCATAAGTAATCATTAAAAAAATAAAAATACCAGTTTATAAACCAAAAAAACCGCATTTTTTGTATATATATTATACTATTTTGATAAAAATAATATCATATATATGATACTAAATATTGTGTTATTTTGTAATATATGTAATAAAAAAAATAAAATTGACAAATATTGTATACGAATTTGACAGACAACAAAAACTATTTTTAAATGTTTTGAAAAAAAATTAAAAAAATGCAAAATTTCACTATACTAATTTTCGATTTTATAGTAAAATGTGTATAAGGGAAATATGAGAGGAGTTAAATATGACAAGAAAGAAAAATAAAAAACTGGAAACTGTTTATTAGTGTAATGGGTGAAAGTGAGTGAAAGGAATGTGATTAAAATGAAAAATCAAAAGGCTGATATGTTTGTTATCGGTTTGGCTCTGTTTTCTATGTTCTTTGGAGCAGGTAATATTATTTTCCCTCCATTTTTAGGTATGCAAGCAGGTTCATCTTGGGGACTGGGTTTTGTTAGTTATTATATAGCAGATATTGGTTTGGCTTTGGTTGCTATATTTGCTATGCTTAGAGCAAATACAGATTTTAATGGTATGATGAGTCATATCGGTAAAATACCTGCTACAATATTGGCTTGTGCGACAGTACTTTGTATTGGTCCTTGTATTGCTATTCCAAGAACAGCCGCTACAACATATGAAATGGCTGTTATGCCAATATTTGGTTTGGAAGCAGGAAATGTTGTAGTAACAGCAGTTACAAGTATTGTATTCTTTGCAATTACTATTGTGCTTTCTTTGAATGAATCTTCTGTATTAGATATTATCGGTAAATTTTTAACACCTGTATTATTTATTGGTCTGTTAATTATGATTATAAAAGGCTTTATTTCCCCAATCGCTCCAATATCCGATACAACACAACTTGAATCAGTAGTACAAACAGGTGTACTTTCTGGTTATCAAACATTAGATGTTTTGGCTGCACTTTGTTTTGGTGTCGTTATATTGAAAACAGTAAAAGAAAAAGGTTATACTTCTATTGGTGAAAAGAATTTAGTAACAGGTGGTGCAGCAATTGTTGCAGGTATTGGTCTTTTAATTATTTATGGTGGTTTAACATATTTAGGCGCAACAATGTCTACATTACATACAGGCGACAGCATTACAAGAGCAAACTTAATTACAGAAATCGTGCAATCTCTGTTAGGTCAGGGTGGTGTAATATTCCTTGGTGTAGTTGTTGCGTTTGCTTGTTTAACAACATCAGTAGGTCTTGCTTCATCTTGTGGTGCATTTTTTGAAGAATTGACAAACGGAAAAGTAAATTATAAAACAGTTGTTATTATTACTTGTGTAGTAAGTGCTGTATTAGCAAATGTAGGTTTGGATACTATCGTTTCTATTTCTGGACCTATATTAGACTTAGTTTATCCAGCAGCATTGTCTGTAATCGTATTAGCATTATTTGCAAATAATATTAAAAATGACAATATCTATAAAGCAGCGGCATTAGGCGCATTTATAATGAGTGTATTGACAACTGCTTCTAATTATGGTGTAACAGCTTGTGATTTTGTAAAATCATTACCATTAGCAACATATGGTTTTAACTGGCTTGTTCCAACAATCATTTGTGGTATCATTGGTGCATTTATAAAAGATAAAAATGCAGGTGTAAACGTAACAACTGATGGAAAATAATAAAGAGGAACTTCCCTAATCCTCAAAAAATATATTTCTTTCTTATTTCTCGTTTAGAACGGAATACAAAAAGCGGCTTTTTATAAAGTCGCTTTTGTTGTTTATTTTTGTAGTATATCTAAAAAGGCTGTTTTTGACTGATTTACAGCATATTCTGTTGTAGTATTATTTTCAATAGATTTTTGAGCATAAAGAGTATAAAGAGGAAGCCTTTCCTGATACATTTTTTCTAATGCCTCAATACTGCTGGAAAGAGGACGCCCTTCTCCTACTACTAATTTTGATAAATCTCTTTGTATGAATAAAATTGCTCCATTCATATATAAATACATCATGTTTTGTTTTCTTTTAATACAACCGCCTCCTGTTGATATAACAAAATTATTTTTGACTGAATATTCTTTTATGACTTCTTGTTCCATATCTCTAAAAGCACATTCTCCATATTTTTTAAAGTAATCAGAAATAGGCATACCTATTTTTGAAACAATTTCTGCATCAATATCAACAAAATCTTTTTGAAGTAGTTTAGCAAGTTCTATACCTATTGTGGTTTTGCCACAGCTTGGCATACCAATCAACACAACATTTTTTTTCTCAAAAAGCAATTCTTTATAAATATCATCAATACGATGTTCTGATATAGAAGTGTTTAAAAATATTTCAACAGCATATTTTGCTTGTGCAATAAGCATTTCTAAACCGCCTACGGCAATTATATTGCGTTTTTGTGCTTCTAATATCAATTTTGTTTTAATAGGATTATATATAATATCAACAACAGCTTTGCATTTTGTATAATGCTCTAAATCAATGGGGCAGTCGTCTATATTAGGATACATACCAACAGGAGTGGTATTGATAATCACATCTGCATCATTATGCAGTTTTTGACAAATTTCATATGTTATAGTATTAGGACTATCTTTATAATAAACAGTTATAATTTCTTTTGCTTGTAAATAATTTAATACAGCAATAATTGCTTTGGAAGCACCCCCTTTTCCTAATACAAGTACTTTTTTGTTTTTTACATCAATATGATTTTTATTTAAAAGATATAAAAAACCATCAAAATCTGTATTATATCCTAAAAGTTTACCATTTTGATTTACAATGGTATTAACAGAACCTACTGCTTTTGCCTTGTCATCTATATGATACAAATAGGGCATTACATCAATTTTATAAGGTATTGTAACATTAATAGCATGAAACTCCTTTTTTTCAAAAAAATTATTTAATTCAGTTTTTGGCAAAGGGTGCAAATCATAAGTATAATTTGCTAACTTTTCATGTATCATTTTAGAGAAACTATGCCCCAGTTTTTCACCTATTAATCCATATTCCATAAATTTTCACCTCATTTATACTATACAAACTATATTTGTATATCATACAACACAATATTGTATTTTTCAATAATGATAAAGACAGTTTAGCAAAATGATGTTATAATAAAAAAACAGCAGTAATATCAAACATATATAAAAAGAAAGGATTATGAATATGAAAAGTTTAAAAAAATGGCTTACCGTAGCATTAAGTATTTCATTGCTAAGCGCTTGCGCATTAGCACCACAAAAAGCAGAAGCACTAGAACAATCAGATGATATGAGGGCTGTTTGGATTTCTACTGTTTATAGTGCAGATTATCCCTCTGTGCAAAATGATATGGAAAAACAAAAACAAGAATTTATAACAAAGTTAGATGAAATTAAAAATATGGGCTTAAATACTGTTGTAGTACAAGTACGCCCAAAATCAGATGCTTTTTATACATCCCAAATTAACCCTTGGTCAGAAATATTGACAGGAACACAAGGAAAATATCCAGGATATGACCCTATGTTATTTATGATTGAAGAAACACATAAAAGAGGTATGGAATTTCATGCTTGGTTAAATCCTTATAGAATTACAACAAGTGGCACAGATATGAACGTATTAGCAGAAAATCATCCAGCAAAATTACATACAGATTGGGTCATTTCACACAATAACGCTTTGTATTATGACCCAGCAAATGAACAGGTAAAGCAATATATTTGTGATACTGTTGAAGAAATTGTAAAAAATTATGATGTAGATGCCATTCATTTTGATGACTATTTTTATCCTAATGGCTATCCTTTGAATGAAGGAGAAACACAAGACGGACAGCAGGCGAATCAAAGAAGGGCAAATGTAAATGATATGATTAGAAGGGTACATGAAACAATACAATCTATTAAACCAGATGTTGCATTTGGTATAAGCCCTATGGGAATATGGAAAAATAAAGGCTCTGATGCAACTGGTTCTGATACAAAAGGCGCAGAGGGATATTATAGTGTTTATGGTGATGTCAGAACATGGATACAAAATAGATATGTAGATTATATTGTGCCTCAAATTTATTGGTCAAGAGGCACAGAAGCAGCAGATTATGAAACATTGATAAAATGGTGGACAGAAGAAGTGAAAGGTACAAATGTAGATTTATACATAGGACAGGGAATTTATAAAGATGATGTTGCATCAGAAATAGGAGAAGAACTTTTATTAAATGAAAGATATGGTATACAAGGTAGTTTTTATTTTAGTTTGAGAGATTTGTTGGATAACAGACAAAATTGTAAAGTTGCAGTTATGAATTATTATGCGCAAAAAGATGGTACAGGACAGCAAATACCAACACCACCAGAACAAAATACATCAACAGAAAATACCATACCAGAACAAAACAAACCAACAGAAACAATACCACCAGAACAAAATGAACAGAAACCAGAACAGAACCTAGAACAAAAACCAGAGCAACCAACACTTTCAGACGCTCCAGTAGTATTTGACCCAGTAGAAACAAATGAGTCACAGGCACTTCCAAAACAAGAATATGCTATTGCAGCACAATCAAATGTGATTATAGATGGAAAGCAAGTTGATTTTGATGCTTATGTTATAAATGATTTTAATTATTTTAAATTGAGAGATATTGCATATGCTATTAATGGAACAGAAAAGCAATTTGACACATTATGGAATGAAAAAGAAAGGACAATCAATGTGCTTACAAATACACCTTATAGTGTAGCTGGGGGAGAAATGCAAAAAGGTGCAAATAAAAATAAAACAGCATTACTTTCAGATGGAAAATTGTATTTTGATAATATAGAAAAGGCATTGACTGCTTATAATATAGACGGAAATACTTATTTTAAATTAAGAGATTTAGCAAAAGCACTTGATATTGGTATAGCATGGAATGAATCTTCTCAAACAATAGCAATAGAAACAAACAGCAGTTATACAGAATAACATTTTAATTTTGAGTAACAGGCAATGTGTGGATATGATTGAAAAAAATATCATTATCATTTATTTTGTAAATTTTATCTACACATTTGTTTTTTTAACTATGCGGATTGTAAGGGGTTATTGATTATGGAAGAAAAAAAATTAAAAGAATTGGAACAACGTTCTTTTGAAAATGCAATGTATGTTTCAAAAACACCTTCAGAAGAAGCATCATTGACAATACAAAAAATATATGCCGTTTATAAAAATCAAGGTTTTGATTTTGCTATTATAAATGACAGCAGCATTATGAAATTTAATCATGATAGATTAAAATTTTTAGAGTTATTAGCAAATACTGATATTTCAGAGGTAGGAAATAAATTTGAAAAAAGACTTTCTGTACAAGAATATGAGTTTTTAAAAGCATATTTGGAATATGGTAAATACCATTTAGAGCATCAAATACCAGAAAGACAAAAGAAAAAATGTATGGACGTATCACCAAAACAGACCGCAGCATATCATAGGCTTTGTCAAAATGTAATAGGACAGCAGGAAATGAAACATACATTATGTAAATTAGGTGCAGTATATCAATTTGCTAAAAAAAGAGAGGATTATCATTTACCTACACCTCCTATACATAAGGTATTAGCATTTATAGGACCTCCTGGAACGGCAAAAACAACATCAGCAAGATATTTCGCAGAAATGATGATAGAGGAAGAATTACTTTCTGGAGGAAGCCTTGCCTATATTACAGGAACACAACTAAAAGCAAAATATGTTGGACAAACCTCTGATAAAGTACATCAAATATTTGAAACAAATGATATTATTATAATAGACGAGGCATATTCTCTTGTAAATTATAATGAAACAGAAAGGACAGACAATTTTTCACAAGAGGCATTAGCACAGCTTTGTATTGAGGTAGAAGAACATAGCCATGATAAATTGATTATATTTGCAGGATATGGTGGAGATATTAATGAAAAAAACAATAAAATGAAACGGTTTTTAGATGAAAATCCTGGAATTGCCAGCAGAATTACATTTACTGTTCATTTTTCACCTTATACTGCAAAAGAAATGCTTGATATATTTGAAGTATTAGCAAATAATGCAACATTTCGATTAGAAAAAGGATGGGAAAATGTACTGTTACCATTTTTTGAGCAAAGAGTGAAAGATGAGAATTTCGGAAATGGTAGAGAAGCAAGAAGATTACTAGAGCATACTATGGCAGTTGCAGCAGAAAGATTTATGGAATGGCAAGAAAGTACAATATTTAAATCTCAAATAGTAAAAGAAAAAGAAGAAAGACAAAGACTATCACTATTAACCTGTGAAGATTTACAGACGGCAATACAGGAATTTATAAGAGGATAATATAAAAATAAAAA
>OFHA01000178.1_pt1 | contig 57491 bp, 72 predicted proteins | sample 1521891 | NCBI WGS metagenome assembly OFHA01 (sample SAMEA3504089, study PRJEB24116) | mouse gut metagenome | biome: mouse gut; feature: mouse-associated habitat; material: faeces | place: Denmark | collected 2011
ACTTTTTTGAAAAAAAGTTTGGCAAAAAACTTTAAATCGCCTACGACGAACAAAAATTGATTTGTGTGTCTGTATAATACATTATGTAGACTTTTTATATATAATATGATATAATACATATTGTAAAAAACAAGTACTATTATTTTATGTGCAGCAAAAAGGAGAATATATATAAAATGGAACAAAAAGTAACAGAATTTATAGCTTATTTAAAACAGGAAAAAGGTGTGTCGGAAAATACGATTGTTTCTTATGGTACAGATATCAAAAAATTTGTTGCTTTTTTAAGAGAAATTAATATACCTGATTTTCAATCTATAAATAAAACAGCACTTATGGCTTATAAATATGAAATGAAAAAGCAAAATAAAACAGATACTACAATATCCAGAAATATGGCATCGTTGAGAAATTTTTTTCAATATTTAATGCAAACAGGAGAAATTTCACAAAATCCTATATTAAAAGTGAAATCACCTAAAGTGAAAAGAAAAGCACCTCCTTTTTTACTTTTAGATGAAGTAGAAAAATTATTAGACCAGCCCGACAAAACAACAATAAAGGGTATACGTGATAGGGCAATGCTGGAATTATTATATGCTACTGGTATACGTGTTTCAGAATTGCTTTTATTAAAAATGGAAGATGTTGACATGGCATTAGAATATATCAAATGTAAAAATGGAGAGCATGAAAGAGTCATACCTTTTGGAAAAAGAGCAAAAGAATCACTTCAATATTATATTAACTGGAGTAGAGAGGAATTGGCAGAAAAATCTGAAACAAGTGAGGATACCTTTTTTTTGAATTGTTTTGGCAAAAAAATGTCAAGACAAGGTTTTTGGAAAATTATTAAAGAATATGCAAGAGAAGCAGGTATTCAAAAAACAATTACCCCTCATATGCTGAGGCATTCTTTCGCTATTCATTTACTTGAAAATGGTGCAGATTTGCAGTCAGTACAAACAATGCTGGGACATTCTGATATTTCTACCACACAAATATACATAAAAAAAGAAAAAAAGAGTTTAAAAAAAGTATATAGTGATGCACATCCAAGAGCATAAAGTAAAAAATTGTATTCATTAATGAAAAAGTGGTTGGGTGTAATTAAACATACAAAAAATACCTTGAGATATTTCTCAAGGTATTGATATATTTATGAATTTAATTTTTTAGACATAGCACTATAAACAGGCAATCCTATCATTGTAATGATAATACTCATAATAGAACGTAAACGATTATCTCCTGATATAGCATCTACAAAGTGTCCACTACCTAATGTCGCAAATGTTTCAGATAATGTTATACTATCACAAATTAAAAGCTGATTAAATATAACATAAACACCACTTACAATAGCAATAATTGGTATAACAGGATAAAGAGGAACTTTGTATATTCTTTCTACATTTGCCCATTTTTCTGATTTTCTTAACTTCATAACAGCAACAAATGTTAATGTATAGAATATCCAACAAGAAAATACAGCAAGGTCTGTTAATAAATTAAACTGTCCTGTTAAGGAATAAATACAACCTAAAGCGCCTACTAATATAATAGAATTCATAGGAACTTTTGCACCATTTAATTTTGAAAATACATTGCTTGCGGGCAATGTACCCTCTGCTGCAAGAGAATAAGCAACACGAGAGCCAGAAAGTACGAAACCATTACAAGCACCAAAAACAGATATCATAATACCAACAGCAATGATTTTTCCTCCTACTTCACCAAATATAGCTGTTGCAACATCAGCTGCTGGTGTTGCAGTTCCTGCTAATGTACTTGCAGGAAGTACCCAAAGATATGCTAAATTGATTACAAAATATACTGCCATGATAGCAGAAACACCACCAACAATAGCAAGTGGTAAATCTTTTGCAGGATTTTTCATTTCTCCAGCAATCGCTCCAACATTTGTCCAACCTTCAAATGCAAATAATACAGCTAAAAGTAATGAACTTAAAGCATTTCCAGCGCTCACGCCTTCTCCTACCATAGGGCTAAATATAGAATTTTGTCCAGAACCTTTTATAAAACCAAATACCATAAGCACAATTAATGGTATCAATTTACATACTGTTGAGATAACCTGTACTGCTCCGCCTACACCAGAACCAAGAGCATTTAATATAATAATGATAATAATAATAGCGATGGTGACAGCAGGTGTAATTGCTGGATTTCCTGTAAATATTTCAAATTGTTGTGCGCATATTACTGCAAGTGCTGCAATCATGGCAGGATAAAAAAGTACTGTTTGCATCCAACCTGTTAAATAGCCCACTTTTTTGCCGAATACTTCTTCTAAATAGGCAACCATACCTCCTGTTTTGGGAATCAATATAGCAACTTCTGCAAATGTCAATGCTGCTGCAATGCTGGCAAGTCCACCTATAATCCATGCAAGCATACCTAATCCAGGTGCACCACCAGTTGTAGTATAAATTGCCTGAGGTTTAAAAAATACTCCAGAGCCTATTACAGAGCCTACTACTGTTGCTAAAGCAGTTGATAAACCTAATGTCTTTTTCATTTCGTTGTTGTTATTTGACATATAAAGACCTCCTTGATAATGAGATATTTTTTTGTTCATTTCATAATGATTAGTATTGCTGTTTTTTGTATTAATTAACAAAATGATAAATAAAATAATATTATTGTGATAAAATCAAAACCCCTTTCTATGTAAAAACGGTATTTTTTGCCAATAATAGGGTACAAAAAAAGAGATATAAAGACACGTCAAAAGACCTTGCCTTTATATCTCTGTATTGTAAACCTGAAAGCGTTACTCCTACGGTGATTCTATAAAAAGAATGCTCTCCAGAGTTCCATCTGCAACAGGTTAGTGTGCCTGAAAGATTCTTTAAAATGTGGCGATTTTAAATTGCTTCATCGGCTTTCATTTATGTATGATATTACACAATTTAGAAATTTCCCTGCTGCTTCATTTGGCAATATAAAATTTTAAATATAACAATGCAAAAGAGTGCTTTTTTGGCTCTTTTGCACTGTATATTACTTATTTTTTGCCATTATACAATACAATTTTTTATTTGTCAATCATTTCACAGAATAAATATTCAAAATAATTACTTTTTTTATGTATAAAATTAGGAAAACTTACACAAAACTACCATAAGCAGGCTTTATAGAATTGAATATTGATAAAATATGTGTTATGATGATAAATGTTAAATTTTGTTCCAAAAAATAAATTTTTGATAGAAAAGGGGGATTAATTTTGGAATCAATCAATGTAGGCTTCTTATCTGTTTTACCACCAATTATTGCTATTGGGCTTGCCTTGGTAACAAAAGAAGTTATTTCATCTTTAATTATTGGTATTCTTTCTGGTACATTTATTTATGCTTGTCATTTTGCAAGTGGATTAGGTGTTGTTGTCAAAACGTTTGATACAACAATGGCACTCATGGCAGATAAATTAGCAGGAAATACTGCTATTGTTCTTTTCCTTGCTATGTTGGGTGCACTTGTTGTTGTTATTACAAAAGCAGGTGGTTCTCGTGCATATGGTAACTGGGCAAGCAGTAAAATTACATCTCGTACAGGTGCATCACTTGCAACTTGTGCATTGGGTGCATTGATATTTATTGATGACTATTTTAACTGTTTGACAGTAGGAACTGTTATGAAACCTGTTACAGATAAACAACGTATTTCTCATGTAAAATTAGCATATCTGATTGACGCAACAGCAGCACCAGTATGTATTATTGCTCCTGTTTCTTCATGGGCAGCGTCTGTTATTTCTCAAATGGGAGATACTGGTTTAAATGGTATGGAATCATTTATACAATCTATACCATATAATTTATATGCAATATTAACAATATTAATGATTATTATTATATCTTGTCTGCAATTAGATTTTGGTCCTATGGAAAAATTTGAACATGATGCTATAAAATATGGAAAATTAGACTCTGATGGTTCTTCCAGTAGTACAGGTGCAGATGAATTAAATCAGCTTCGTATTTCACCAAAAGGTCGTGTATTTGACTTGTTGATTCCTATTGCAGCATTGATTATATTTTCTATACTTTCTATGTTGTATATTGGAGGTTATTTTGAAGGTGGTATGACTATTGCAGATGGTTTTGGTAATACAGACGCAGGTCCTGCACTTGCAATAAGTAGTTTTGCATCTTTGATTGTTGCTTTTTTGCTTTTTGTACCAAGAAAAATATTAAACTTTAGAGAATTTATGGACGGTGTAGGACAAGGTGTAAAATCTATGGTAGGCGCTATTATTATATTAACATTAGCATGGACAATTAGTGGTGTTTGCCGTGATTTGTTAAGCACAGGAGAATATGTAGGAAATTTAGTTGAACATTCTAGTATGCCTACTATGCTGATACCAGCAATTATATTTGTTGTAGCAGGATTTTTGTCATTCTCTATGGGTACATCATGGGGTACATTTGGTATATTGATACCAATTATTGCAACAGTATGTTCTAAAGTTGCACCAGAATTGACAATTATTTCTCTTTCTGCAACATTAGCAGGTTCTGTATTTGGTGACCATTGTTCTCCAATTTCAGATACCACAATACTTTCTTCTACAGGTGCAGGTTGTAGCCATATTGACCATGTTTCTACACAAATTCCATATGCGCTTTGTGTAGGTGCTTGCTGTATGGTAGGATATATTGTTGCTGGTATTACAAAAAATCTTTTTCTTACATTAGGCGTCGCTATTGTATGTCTTGTTGTTGTATTGGTAGTACTTCATAATATGGCTGTTTCTAAAGAAGAATTGAGAGAAAATGAAAATAAATAATTTGATATATTTTTAATTATATAGGGAGGACTTTTTATTATAAAAAAGTTCTCCTTTTTTATTGATAAAATGATAGAAAATACTTGATAGAAAACTTTTATTTATGTAAATACAGTTTTAATATAATAGAATTTACTCTATTATTGTATTTTAGTTCTATTTTGCTTTATTTTGGCATATGTTAAACAAACTATGCAAAAAAGAGGTTTTTTTATGAGCAAAAAAACAGTGATTGCTGGCACATTGATATTAACATCAGCAAGCCTGATTACAAAGTTTATAGGCTTTTTCTATCGTGTTTATATGGTAAATTTAATTGGTACAGAGGGTATGGGACTTTATCAGTTGATTATGCCTATTTATATGCTTACATGGAGTATTACATCATCTGGATTTACAACAACAATATCAAAATTGACAGCACAAGAAAAAGCAAAAAATCAAACAGGCAATATGGGGCGTATATTAAAACAATCTCTTTTTATGACAATAACAGCAAGTATTATAATCAGTGGTTTTTTATTTTTTTGTGCAGATTGGTTTTCAGAAACAATATTAAAAGAACCACGTACAGCATTTGCTTTTAGAGTGCTTGCTATAGCAATTCCATTTATGTCAAGTGGTTCTTGTATAAGAGGCTATTTTTTAGGCTTACAATATGCAATTGTTCCAGCGTTTTCTCAAGTGTTAGAGCAAATTGTGCGTATTATTGCTATTTATTTTACTGCATCATTATTTGTACCGAAAGGACTTTCTTATGCTTGTGTTTGTGCTGTAATTGGTATTGTTTGTGGTGAAGTGATATCATTTTTATTTGTATTTTATAATTATATTACATTTAAAAGAAAAAAGAAATATATTAAAAAACCTACTCTTTCTCGTTCAAAAACGTTTTTTATGATTTGTGGTATGGCAATTCCTTTAACAGCAAGCCGTGTTGTAAGTTCTTTTTTGTCTACCGCTGAAAACATTTTAATTCCTCAAAGATTGCAGGTTTTTGGTTTATCTTCTGCGGATGCTATGAGTACATACGGAGAATTGACAGGTATGGCAATGCCTTTAATATTGTTACCGTCTGCATTTTTAACATCTGTATCTGTTTCTCTTGTACCTGAAATATCAGAAGCATCTGCTGTAAACAAACAAAACAAAATTACAGCAACAGTATCTATTGCACTACTGTTTTCTTCTATATTGAGTATAGGTGCAGGTATTGTTTTTGCTGTTTTTCCCAAGGAAGTTTGTTATATTATATATGGACATAGTGATTTAGGAAATATACTTTTTTTGCTCGCTTTTATATGCCCTTTTTTGTATATGCAAATGACAATAAATGGATTATTAAATGGATTAGGAGAACATACATTTATATTCCAAACAAATATACTTTCCTCTATTATCAATATTGCATTTATCTATTTTATTATTCCTTTGTATGGTGTTAATGCATATTTAGTAGGGTGGTTTTTTAGCTTATTAGTAACAATGTTACTTTCTCTATATAAAATTTATAGTTGCACAAAAGTACATATTTATATAGGAAATTGCTTTTTTAAGCCTCTTTTAGCTGGTTTAGCATCTGGATTAATCATACGATATATTGTGCAGATTGGTACACCTTCTAAACTGTTCTTTTTGCTTTGTATTTGCTGTATGATGCTGTTGTATTTACTTTTTTTAATGATATTGGGTTGTTTAAAAAAAGAAACACTTGATTTATTTTTTCCAAAATGAATATATAATATTGATAAAAAAGTGAAGGCATTAGAGTATTACTCCAATGCCTTGTTATTATGCATATTGTTCTACTAATGTTTTTACCAATTCTACAAATTTTGTTTTTACTTTTTCTGTTGTTTCCATTACTTCAATGTGTGAAAGAGGTTGCTCTACTACACCAGCTGCCATATTTGTAACACAAGAGATGCCTAATACTTTTATGCCACAATGATTTGCTATAATTACTTCTGGAACAGTAGACATACCTACTGCATCTGCTCCTAATATGCGTGCAGCTCTGACTTCGGCAGGTGTTTCAAAACTAGGTCCTGAAAAATACATATAAATACCTTCTTTTAATGATAGATTGATTTTTTTTGCTACTTGTTTTGCTGTTTCAATCATATCTTTTGAATATGCCTCTGACATATCTGGAAAACGTAATCCAAAACTATCTATATTTTTTCCTATAAGAGGATTTTTTCCAAGCATATTGATGTGGTCTGTGATAAGCATTAAATCACCACATTCAAATGCTTTGTTAACACCACCAGCGGCATTTGTTACAATTAAATTTTCTATACCTATTTGTTTCATAACACGTATAGGAAATGTAACAGATTCCATATCATATCCTTCATAATAGTGAAATCTGCCTTGCATACAAAGAACGTGTTCTGTAATAACGAATTTGCCAGCGTGTCCTTCTACTGTAGATATAGGGAAATGTGGTATATCTTGGTAATGAAAATGTTTTGCGTCTGTAAGACTATCTCCATAACTTCCTAGCCCAGAACCTAATATTACAGCAACTTTGGGGCGATAAGTGCAGTTTTGCTGTATATAGCTTGCAGCTTCTTTTATTTTTTGTTCTATTTCCATCATAAAAATAAACACTCCTTTTTGTGATTACAACGAATTATCAATATTGTATACTTTTATTATTAAATTTATCATACCATTTCACAAAAAAATTTGCAATATTTGTATCATTCAGTTATACTAATATTAGAAATCAATATAATGAATGTATTTATTCATATGTATTAAAAGGAGGAATGACACTATGTCTAAAAAAGTATTAATGTTAGCTGGAGATTTTACAGAAGATTATGAAACAATGGTACCATTTCAAGCATTACAAGCAATCGGTTATCAAGTAGATGTAGTTTGCCCAGATAAAAAAGCAGGAGATATTATTAGAACTGCTATTCATGACTTTGAAGGTGAACAAACTTATTCTGAAAAAAGAGGTCACAACTTTGCATTGACAGCTGATTTTGACAAAGTGAATACAGCCGATTATAATGGTTTGTTTATTACTGGTGGACGTTCTCCAGAGTATTTAAGATTGACACCAAGAGTAATTGAAATTGTAAAAGAATTTTTTGACGCAAATAAACCAGTTGCAGCAATTTGCCATGGTCCACAAATATTGACAGCAGCAGGTGTATTGAAAGGCAAAAAAGCAACAGCATATCCAGCAGTAGGTCCTGATATCACATTAGCAGGTGGTACATATGTTGCAGTAGATGCAGATAAGGCAGTTGTAGATGGTAATCTGGTAACTTCTCCAGCATGGCCTGGTGATTCCGCTATTGTAGCAGAATTTGTAAAATTGATGGGTACAGTTATTACACTATAATAGTAGTCGTTATAAAACAAAGGAGCGTATTTTTACGCTCCTTTTAAATATCTCTTTTTTCAAATAAACTTTCTATGGAGACATCAAGTATTTTAGAAAGTCCATATAATTCAATATCTGTTACAGTTCTTTGTTTTTCCTCTATTCTTGAAATAGAACCACGACAAATATAAATAGCCATTGTTTCCAGTTTATTTGATAATTGTTGCTGTGTAAGTCCCTTTTTGATACGCAATTCTTTTAATTTACTTCCGATTATGTTTTTTTGTTTACCTTCTATAATTCTTGCCATAAAGTCACTCCTTTTGTCTTGACATAAGACAAAAAGAATAATATAGTATTATCAGAATATTTATGTCCTTTAATAAGACATATTAAAAAATTAAGGAGATGGTTTATTATGTTATGTCCAAAATGTTCAAGTTATATGTCTAAAATTGAAGTTAGAAAGCAAAATTTTTATGATATAAAATTGATATCATATATATTATTAATTGGTTTAATTACTTTTGCTGTTGGTTTATTAGGAAAAGAAAAAACTACATTTCGATGTAATCATTGTGGATATATTATTGCAGAATAATTTAATATAAAAAAGGGGAAAATTAATTTTTTCCCCTTAATTTTTTATGGCATTGCTTTTTCAGAAAAAGTAGTAACTATCATATCTTCATAAGGTACACGTCCAGAAAGTTCTCCGCCCTGTTCCATAATATCTTGTATTAATGTAAATCCATCTTTATCAAAAAGCGTATTTTCTTTCCATGTGTCTTGTTGTTTGTAACGGTCTATAATAATAGTAAGTGTTTCTTTGTCTGAATCTGGGAATTGTGGGAGTATGACTTCTGCAATTTCAGCGGAACTATGCTCTTTTACCCATGTTTGACCTTTTTGTATAGCATTTGTGAATTTTTGTATAACATCTGGATTTTGTTCTATATAAGCACTAGTTGCCATGTATACAGTATAAGGAACATAACCACTTGCTGTACCTAATGAAGCAACAATATAACCATTATTTTGTTGCTCTAATGCGGTTGCAGTTGGTTCAAATTCCACAGTATAATCACCAATATTACCTACAAATGCACCTGATGTTGATGTATAAGAAATGTTATTGATTAATTCCATGTCTTCATTTGGTGTAATACCATTTTGTTTTAATACATATTCTAATACCAATTCAGGCATACCACCTATTCTACCCCCTATTACAGACTTTCCTTTAACATCTGTCCATTTAAAATTGGGTTCTGGTTCACGAGAAACAATAAAATTACCAGCACGCTGTGTAAGCTGACTAAATTGTTGTTATTACATAAAATTATATACAGTAAATAATCTGTATTGTTTTTGTATGCAAATCAAGCACTATTTTATGTATAAATTCTGTAGCAGTACTATGCTTTTCTTCAATGGATATATCATTTGATATGAGTGTATTATAAAATGCTTGCAACTTTTCCGCATTTAATATTTCATGAGGCGTTTTTTCTTGTTGCTCTAACAACGAAATTTGTTTTAATAATTCGGTTTCTTCTTTTTCTAAATCTTTTTTATTTGATTTGTATTCTTCTAATGTATCTATCTCTGCTAAATATGCTCTTTTGATTAAATCCTTTTTCTGTTGTACTTTTTGAATACCTTGTTGTAACATATAAATTTCATTTATTTTGATAGGTGAGGTTTTTTCAATTTGCATTAAATGAGGTTGTTCTATATCATGTTTTATTGTTTGAAGTATGAGTTTTTCTAATTTTCGGTTTGACCATGATTTATTTTGAGAACATCTTCCTTCTCTAGTATGCACACATTCATAAGCAAAATATTTGCCATTGTCACTAGAATGTAATGTCAAACGAGTACCACAATCTGAACAACAAACTAAATGTTGACTCCATGTTTTAATAGAGGATTTTGTGTTCCGAAAAGCAAAACCAGTTTGCATACTAGCTTTTTGTTGTGCTTTTTCAAAGGTAGGCATATCTACCGCAGCAACATGATTACTAGGAGCAATTATCCAGTCATTTTCAGTATTTACATGATAACCATCTGGAGCACGATAATTATATCGTGTGACACCTGTATACAAGTGATTTCCCAATATATATTTTACTGTACATGTCCTCCATTTTCCGCCTCTTTTGGTAGTAATATGATTAAGATTAAGATATTTTGAAAGAGAAGAATAAGAATGCCCTTTATTTACATATAAGTCAAATATCATTTGTACAATAGAAAATTCATACTCATTTACAATAAGCTGTCCATTTTTGATGTCATATCCATATGGTGCTTTTCCGATATGTTCCCCTCGACGTGCTTTTTCAAACATACCCTTTTTGACTTCATCTGAAAGATTAAGAGAATAATATTCCGCCATAGCCTCTAGCATGGATTCCAATATAATAGAAAATTTGTCATCTTCTAATTGTTCTGTAATGCTGGTTACTTTAATACCACATTCTTTACGCAATAAAGATTTGTAAACTACACTATCTTCTCTATTTCGAGCAAAGCGGTCAAATTTATGAACTAGTATTATGTCAAATGGTCTTGGTTTTATTTTAGCAGTAGAAATCATTTCCATAAACGCAGGTCGTTTTTCTGCTTTTCTTCCAGAAATACCTTCATCAATGAAAATGTATTTATCATCTAACAACATATTGTTTCGTTTTGCATATTCTCTGATTGCTCTTTTTTGTGCGTCTGGTGAAAATTCCAACTGGTCATCTGTACTAACACGTATGTAAGCAGCAGCGGTTTGCATTAGTATCATCCTTTCTATTTTGATACCTCTATTATAATATATATGAATGATATAATGAAATACTATCTTTATTTTTGTATATGGAATAAAAAAAAATCGGAAACGAATCACAATCCGTTTCCTACAAAAAGCTATGCTTTTTCATCATAGTATTATTCTATCACAAATGTTTATAAAAGAAAAGTCTGTATATTATTTAATATTATCTTTGTTATTTTTATATACTGTAATTATTTATCTCCATAATGAGAACGGCATTGAGCAATTTCTATTTGTCCATTATTGATACGATAAACTAATCTGTTTGTGTCATCTATTCGACGACTCCACCAACTCGAATGATTTCCTTTTAATGGTTCGGGTTTGCCAATACCTGCATAGCCATTTCGGTTAATGTCTTGTAATAACTGATTAATACGCTTTAATGTTTTTTTATCTTGTGCTTGCCAATAAATATAATCTTCCCATGCTTCATTTTGCCACAACTTATTCATCGTCAACCTCTATTATTTCATGAATTTGTCCTTTACCTGCCTCTATATCAGAAATTGCTTTGTCCAAATGACGTTGATTTTCTGCACTATAAAATGGGTCAGCTTTCAGTTCGAAAGGAATTCCATTACAACGAACAACTTGCTTGAGAAATATTGTAGTAGCAGCAGAAAGGGTAATACCAATATCGGAAAATATCAATTCTGCTTGTTGCTTTAGTGTGTCATCGACACGAATGTTTAAATTTGCCATAGTTTAACTCCTTTCTATATTTCGTTTATAATAACACAAAATTTGTAATTTATCAATACAATGCACTAAAAAATTATATCTGTTTTTTATAACTTGGTATACCTATTGTAGTTATTGATAAATATATAATTTTTCACAAAAAATTAGCAAAAAGTATACTGGACGATATTGATATAATTAATCAGAAATAGATACTTCTGGTTCATTGTTGGGCATATTTTGTAAAATTCTATCTGTTAATAAAGTTGGTTGACTTTGAATATTATATTTTTCGTTATTTAATTTTCCAGAAGGATTACTACTAAGGTATTTCATTGTTGTAGCGATAATTTTTTCTATTTGTTCTAGGTGTTCTCCATTATTTTCAATGTCAAATCCTAGTTCTTGATATTTTTTTAGTAAATCTAGTTCAAATTGTTTTTTCTCTAATTCAAATTGTTCTTGTTTTAATTTAAGTTGCTCTTGCTCTAGTTGAGTTTCTTTCATTTTTAAATCAATATGGTTATTTCTATGTTTATAAAATATAGTACTACAATAATCAATTGTTGCAACAATTTGTTTAAAAAGAGGTACAGCGGTTATGATAGAAAGAAGTATTGAACCACTTTCTACTTTTTGTATGTAATAATCTTTAGGTATATCTTCTGGTAAAATAGCTTGTATATTAATAATAATGTTTGACATAAGTTCAATATCTTTACTTATAGTTTTTAAATCAGAAGTTTCTTTGTTGGATTGTATATTTAATTCTATGTAATTATGATTATTTTGTATTTGTTCAGGAATTTCATTATATAGTTCTGATATAGTAGATTTTAAAAGTTCAATACTAGAATATAAGGCAATATAGCAATAATATATTTCTTCAAATTTAATATATAATTTACTAGCATAATTAAATTTTTCTTGTGAATTAATTGATATACTAGACATGTTACACATCTCTATAAATTCTTCCATACATTTTAAGAATTTTTCTAATTGTTCCTTAATAGTATCAGAGTGAAGCTTAGTCAAAGGAAATTTGGCTAGTACTTTGACTGTTTTTAAAGTACATGTAGTAATAGCTTTTGTCAAGTTATAAATCATATTTACATAATTTATATTTTGGTCGCAAAGTTCACGAAGAAATGGGTCCGTTTTTGATTGTGACAATTTTAATATGATATGAAAAAAATTGTCTGAATATTTTTGTTTATATGTGTTTAATACAAAAATGAAATCATTTATATCTTCAAAAAAGTCGCTAATTAATTTACAATCACTAGCTATTTCATTTAAAACCATAATATTACCCCTTTCAATATTTATCTTTTTTCGTTTTTTTTAACACTAAACAAAACTGTTTCTAATATTTGTCATTTAATTTCATTATATTTTGATAGATTCATTTAAGTTTAAAGATTCAATTTTACAATGAAAATTCCCTATTATTAAAGAAAAAACTAGCATTTTGCTAGTTCTTTTTTATTGCAATTCAAATGTTTTTTTCAATATTTCAGATTTACCCAAAAAATCAAATGTATTACTTACTTCTACTTCTACAGGTGAAGTTAAGTTGTTTAATTCAAATGCGTCTTGCACGGCTATTGTCGCACCGTCTCTTACTTGTTTCAATGAATTTTCAGAACTGTAATTTTCAACAAAATAAGCATGACTTAATTCCACACCGTCTTGAAATACTTGTGTTGAAGCAGAAATTGAAAAACTTTTTCCCTCTGAATCGGAATTAGAAAAATCAAAATTTATAATAATAACATCTTTTCCGTCCGTATCTTTTGATAAAACATAATCTTTGATAGCAACTGTACAAGTGTCGCTGATTGCCCCATTATCGGAAGATGTTTCTTTTGCCTCTTGCTGTTCTTCTTGAGGTTGTTCTTGTTGTTCCTGTTGTTCTTCTTGTTTTCCTTTTGCGTCACGTTCTTCTTTTGAAACTAATTTTGGTCCGTCATATGTTCCAGCGGAAGGTGCGTCGTTGCCACACGCACATATAGTAGTGGATAAACAAAGAATCACACCTAATAAAATATTTTTTTTCATATTGTTAAAACTCCCTTCCTATACCTTTTTCTATTTCCAACGCCATATTTAAAAATTGCGCTTTTCCCCTAATATTTAATTTACGATATATATCTAATATTTCTGTTTCCTCTTGTGATAATGATGGAGCATTAGAATTACTATTAAAAGTAGAACCAACAGAAACCGAACCAAGTGTAACAGAACCATTACTTTGAACGAAACTACTATTGATGTTATTAGCAGATGGTGTTTGTTCGTCAGTACGTCCAACAAGGTAATCAATAGATACGTTAAAATAATCAGCAAGAATAAATACATCATCGGCAGATGGTTTAGATTTGCCAACCTTCCAATCATATATTTTACTAGAATTTGTATTTAAGATTTTACATAGTTGTTGGTTATTTACGTTTTGTTCTTTAGCAATTTTTAGAATATTCTGAACAATCGACATAATAAAACCTCCTAATTTATTGGTAAAAATAACTGAATTAAGAAATATCTTAAAAATAATATTGACATTAAGAATATTCTGAATTATAATATAACCAAGTTGGTTAGTAATTCCATAATATCACAAACCACATGCATAAGTAAAGGAGAGATTTGATAATATATGGCGAATATTGTAAAAAAATTTTGAAAAAAGTCGAATTTGACAGAGTTAGGAGGGAATAAGCTATGACACAAAACATAATGTTGTTGGAGAATCCAGAGTTTGGGCGAGTGAGGATGATTTATATTGATGGAAAAGAGTATTTTATGGCAAATGATGTTGCAAAAGCATTAGGCTACACTAAGCCAAATAATGCAATTTCTCAACATTGTAGGGCTACCCTAAAACAAGGTACCCCTATCAGCGGTAAAATACAAGAGGTTAACTATATACCAGAGGGTGATGTGTATCGGTTAATCATTCGGTCTAAATTGCCAAAAGCAGTAGAGTTTGAAAAATGGTTGTTTGATGAAGTATTGCCAACAATACGAAAAAATGGAGTATATGTTCCAAAAGAAACAATAGAACAAGTAGTTAATAATCCAAATATGATTGTGGAGTTAGTAACTAGATTAAAAACAGAAACAGACAAAAGGATTGAGCTAGAACAAGAAATCAAACGACATAACAAACTAGTAACAATGAAGTCGAAACCAGAATGTTTAGAAGTAGCGATAAGTGGTGTAATACAGATATCAATTAAACAATAAAAAAGTTATAGAAATAAGGTAGGACACTATTGCTTGTCCTCAAACTTCTATAACTTAATTATATCACCGATTTAGGAAAGTGGCATTAGGTTGAAGATTTCTTATCTTCTATGTCATATGCTGCTGTCATAAGTTCGTTTTTACTTCTTACCGACAAAGAACGATAAATCCGTAAAAGTTCAGATTCATTTTCGTTCAGTTCTAATGTTGGTACAGTTGGTGAATTAGGAGTAGCGATATTTGAGTTTTCAATATCAGTTCGTCCAAGTAAGTAATCAACTGACACGTTAAGGTAATCGGCAATTTTAGCAAGATTATCGGCTTTAGGCATAGATGTTTTCATATTAGACATTGTATTAAAACCTAGACCTACATTTAATAATAATTGTTTCACGGAGATGTCTTTTGATTTCGCTATTATCTTTATTCTATCAGCAACATCACTAGAATTATACATATATATATATCACTCCTTTTTGTATAAACTGATAATATCTCTAAAAATAGATAAAAAATGCTTTACAATACCTAAATTTAGAGATATAATATAACCAAGTTGGTTGTTAGTTTAAGAATATCATAAAATCAACAAAAAAGAAATAGTAGGAAAGGTGGGGAATATATTAACTTTACCAACTAATTTAATAGGAGGGGATATAGTATGACGCAAAACGTAATGTTACTGGATAATCCAGAATTTGGACAGTTTAGAATGTTAATGATTGATGGTAAAGAATATTTTGTCGGGAAAGATATAGCAAATATTTTAGGATATAGTAATGCTAGTAAGGCATTATCTGACCATGTTGACGAAGAAGATAAACTCAATAACGAAACGTTATCGAGTTTAGGACAAAGAGGAGGTTGGTTAATTAACGAAAGTGGTTTATATAGCTTAATTTTTTCTAGCAAATTACCAACGGCAAAGAAATTCAAGCGATGGGTAACGAATGAGGTATTACCTTCTATTCGGAAGCATGGTATGTATATACCCAATACTACACTAAACCAAATTATGAATAGTCCAGATAGGATTATCGAATTAGTGACACGGTTAAAAGAGGAAAGAGATTTAAGAGTACAACTGGAAAAAGAAATGGAACAAATGAACAGAACATTAGAAACAAAGTATGACAACCTAAATTTGACAGTAAGTGGTGTGATACAGATATTGATTAAACGATAAATCAAAATTATAGATGATTTAGAATAATCAGTAAAAATTACAAAAACACAAGGATATAGGAGGAGATAAAATGGAAAGAAAGCCTAAAGGTTGGTCATGGTTTAGGTGGATAAGATTTCATTATAGATTGAATAAAAAGGGTGTACTACTTCATAGATTCACAAGTAAGGGAAAAAGATACCTTGTCGTATCTCGCACCAATTGGCAAGGTATTAAATAGTCAAAATATTTTGAAGTTGTGCAAGAAGTCGACAAATTATATAGACCGTTAGGATTTCCCGAAAATGAAATTATTACGCTCGACACCAATGTGTATAACCACATTGAGGACAACTAGGAAGTTTATTGGCGTTTTTCTTAACGTTAATATATTGAGTAAATATTTTGAGGTTGATTGGTGGCTATTTTTTGAAAATGAAAACGAAAGAGGTGACTAAAATGACTATTGGAGAAAATGTAAAAATGTTAAGAGAAAGAAAAGGCATGACACAACGAGAGTTAGGAGAAAAATTGCTTGTTACACCAACAATGATTACTAACATCGAACGTGATAAGAAAATGCCAAGTTTACAACTAACTGCGCATTTAGCGTTAGTATTAGATTGCACACCAAATGAGATAACTGGATTTCAAAAAATTAGTTAAATATGAAAAGGGAGTTTAAATATGGCATCTCATATAATTACGGACGAAATTATAGCAGATATGGAAATTATGTTTAAAAATCTATTTGTAGGTAGTAAATCCTTGCCTAGGCAAGAACTTTGTACTACTGCGCGTACAATGTTGGACATTGCTCAATTTTTAATAGAGCAAAAAGACCATAATAAGTTATAAGAGTATATTTGATAGCAATAGTATGAAAACATTAGTTTATGTATAAGACAAACTATTGTAAGAATAAAATACTAAAAAAGGGAGTGAGATAATTATGGTAGAAGGAAAAGCGTTACCATCTATGATTTATTACAGAGAAACAGGAGAAACAAAAATGTGGGACGATTTAACAAAGGAAGAACAAAAATATGCTATTGAAAAAATGGCAAGAAATGTAATGAATAGTCTAGGCTATAAAGTAACAGAATTCAAATTTTTGTAATATACATATTGCTCCATATCAACATGGGGCAGCAATGATTGGACAAGCTTATTGTAAAGGAGAGAACGATATACGAAATATGAATAGAAAGAAAAAAGAATCAATATGTGATGAAAATTGTTTTGAATGTAAATATCCAGATTGTATTGTAGATATTACACCGAGTGAAAAGAAAAAACTGTATAATGATGGTTGGCAACAGCGAAATAAAGAAAAAATGCAAGCTTATTATAAAGAGTACAACAAAAATTATTATCAACAACATAAAGAAGAAATTGCACTAAAAACAAAACTACATAGACAAAAACCAGAAATTAAACGAAAAATACGAGAAAGAGAGCGTACATATCGTTTATCTCATAAAGCAGAATCAAATCATTGCGAAGATAGTAGCACAATAACCAAAATACAAAGAAGGGATATCATGTGAAACGATATATACAAATAATATCGGCATTTGCGATAGGAAGTAGTAGTCTGTCTTGGGCAATCAATATAGCATATATACAGCGAGGTTACTATGCCATAGGTAGCGAATACCTATTTGGTATACTAATAGGAATATGCGTATATTGGTTAACCGGAAAACTACTATAATCCTTATCGCATACAGTTAGAATCAAATTAAATATTATTATATCAGATTTGATTTCATATTGCAATAATAAGGAGGACAAAAATGAATCCATCTAACAAAAAATTAGGAAATTTATTTGAAAAAGAATTTTGCGAAATTTTAGGGCAACATGGTTTTTGGGTACATAATTTAACACAAAATGTAAGTGGTCAACCTGCTGATGTCATTGCGGTGAGGAATGGACTAGCCTATCTAATTGATTGTAAGGTTTGTTCCAATGATAAATTTGCATTATCTCGTATAGAAGAAAATCAATATTTTGCTATGAATTTATGGGAGGATTGTGGCAACCCTGCGTGCTTATTTGCTTTTAAAACAAGCGAAGGAATTTATATTATGAATACACATGGAATAAAATTAGTGAAGCAGCGTAGGCAATATGCTAGATTAATTGATATTAAAACATATGGGGAAACATTAGAGGAGTGGTTATCATGAATATAAAAGTGTCAAATATCATCACGGTAACAGAACCTAATATCAATATATTTTCATGGTGCAAACGAGTATTGAGAATACCCAATCCAGAATATGCTAAAAAAGTGAGAATGGGGTTGTGGCTAGGAAATACACCTAAATTACTTGAATTATTTGAAATGAGAGGAGAAGAATTGATATTACCATTTGGAGTATTAAAGTCCCTTCCATTAGATGTTACAAAACAAGCAAAATTTGAAAGTGATTTCGCTCCTATTAAAACAGTAAATTTTAATGCAGATATACCTTTATATAATTATCAGCAGGAAGCAGTAGATGTTATGATAAAAGCAAAATACGGCATATTACAAAGTCCAGCTGGTAGCGGTAAAACACAAATGGGTATTGCGATTGCAGTTAAGTTAAATAGACCTACATTATGGTTATGTCATACATTAGATTTAGTAAATCAAAGTAAACAAAGAGCAGAACAATATATTAGCAAAGACATGATAGGAACGATTGCAGCAGGTAAAGTAAACATAGGTAAGGGAATTACATTTGCTACAATACAAACAATGTCAAATTTAGATTTAACTCAATATAAGAATCAATGGGACTGCATTATTACAGATGAAGTTCATAGAGTAAGCGGTACTCCTACCGCAATTACACAATATCAAAAAGTATTAAATAGTTTAGCTGCAAGACACAAATATGGATTATCAGCAACTGTTCATCGGTCTGATAATATGATACAAGCCACTTGTGCATTGGTGGGAGATATTGCTTATAAAGTACCAAACAATGCAGTATCAAATAAAATTATGCGCGTTGGTATATACTCAATATCAACAAATGTACATATGAGCAAAGAAGCATTGAATACAGACGGTACTTTAAATTACGCAAAGCTGATTACATATCTTACAGAGAATGAGGATAGAAACCAGTTAATTGTAAACACAATAGAACAAAAACCTTCCTTAATACTATCGGATAGGCTAAAACATATTGAAACACTTATGAATTTATTACCAGATGATATGAGAAAACAGGCGGTTATGATAAGTGGAAAAATGACAAGCAAAAAAGCAAAGGAGCAAAGAGAGCAAGCAATAGAAGATATGAGAAATGGAAAAAAGAAGTATCTTTTTGCTACCTATTCCTTAGCAAAAGAAGGGCTAGATATTCCTTGTTTAGAACGATTATATCTTACTACTCCTCAAAAGGACTATGCTATTGTGACACAAAGTATAGGAAGAATTGCTAGATTATGTGAAAGAAAATGCAAACCTATTGCCTATGATTTTGTAGACGATATCAGATATTTTGTAAATTCGTATAAAAAGCGACGTGCGATTTATAGAAAGAATAATTGCTATTTTATAGAGGGGGATAGTATGTGACTACATATGTATATGACTGCGAAGTATTTCAATATGATTGGCTAATTGTATTTAAAAATACAGTTACTGGTTATTACACAATAATACATAACGATAATGAAGCATTGCGGGATATTATAAATAACGATAGCATTTATGTAGGATTTAATAGTAAAGGGTATGACCAATATATTGTAAAAGCGATTGTAGCAGGCTTTACGCCAGAAGAAATAAAGCAAGTTAATGATTATATAATTGGTGGAAAACAAGGGTGGGAATGTCCATTATTGCAAGATATACCGTTCTATTTTAACAATGTAGATATCATGAATGATATACAAATCGGGTTGTCTCTAAAAGCAATAGAAGGGCATTTAGGCATGAATATTAGAGAAAGTACTGTACCCTTTGATATTGGTAGACCTCTTACAAAAGAAGAACTACAAGAAACAATATTTTATTGCAAGCACGATGTTGATACAACTGAAAAACTAATTACGATTAGAAAAGATTATCTTAAAACAAAATTAAATTTGGGAAAACGAGCGAATATTAAAGAAGTAAAATCTCTTGCTTCTACAAATGCAAAGTTAACAGCAATGATGTTGCATGCCACTCGTAAAGAATGGAATGATGGTAGAAATTATGTTTATCCTAGCAATTTGGACAAGTCTGTTATACCAAAAGAAGTATTGGATTTTTTTGATACTATACATGACACTTCAATACCAGATGAAAAATTGTTTAAAACAAAATTGGAAATTGATATAGGAGGCATGCCTTGTAAATATGCTTGGGGTGGGGTTCATGGTAGCTTAAAAGGATACTATGAACAATCAAGTGAAAATAGAGTGATACAAAATAAAGATGTATCTAGCCTATATCCTTCTTTGATAGAACATTACAATTATTTATCAAGAAATGTGCCAAATCCCAAATTGTTTTATGAAATTAAAAGGGAACGTATTACAGCAAAACATAATGGAGATAAACAGACCGCAAATGATTTAAAACTACCTTTAAATACAGTATCTGGAGCGCAAGACAATCAATACAACGACTTGTATGACCCATTACCTACTCGTTCATTGCGAATATCCGGACAACTATTTTTAACAGTATTAACAATGAGATTGTTGAATGTTTGTAAAACAATTAAACTGCTTAATCTGAATACAGACGGCTTGATGTATTCCATTGATAAGGAAGAATTACCACTTGTAGAAAGTATCGCCAGTGAATGGGAAAAGCAAACAAAATTTGAATTAGAAACCGATGATATTTCTAGTGTTTGGATTAAAGATGTAAATAATTTACTTATGATAAAAACAAATGGAGATGTCAAAAAAGTAGGAGCATATTTAAACTATGGTATTTCTGTAAAAGGGGCTTGGGCAATTAACAATAGCATGATAATTGTGAAAAAAGCACTAACAGAATATTTTGTAAATAATGTATCAGTAGAAGATACCATAAATAAGTGTAACGACTTATTTCAATTTCAAATTATTGCAAAAGCAGGCTCAAAATATAATGAATCTTATCAAATGGTAAATGGTAAAAAAATATCTATACAAAAAATAAATAGAGTATATGCCACTCATGATAAAACGTATGGAACATTATACAAGGTAAAATCAGAGAATGGGCAAATTGCAAAAATAGAAATGCTACCAGAACATTGTATTATTGATAATGATAATCATTTATCTATTAAAGATATAGATAAAACATTTTATATAGAAGTTGCAAAAAAACGTATAAATGACTTTTTAGGTATAAAGTCAGAAAAGAAAAAAGGAGGCACAAAGAAAATGTCAGAAAGTAAAACAACAAAAAAAGCAGACAATGTATATCTAAAATTATTAAAAGCAAGAGCAGCTTTTGCCAAAGAAAGTATACAGAAAACAGGTAAAAATATGTATATGGCTTTCAAGTATTTTGAATTATCAGATATTGTACCATCAGCTATATCTATTTTTACAGAGGTAGGATTGATTCCCATTGTAAATTTTACAAATGATACCGCAACAATGCTTATTATTGATTGTGACAATCCAGCTGACTTTATTTCATTTTCTGCACCATTTAATCAGATTTCACCAATTATAAGTAATAGCAAAGGGACGAATGCTACAAATGAAATGCAAGCATTAGGAGCGTCTATTACCTATATGCGACGCTATTTATATATAATAGCACTAGATATTTGCGAGAACGACGAAATTGACGCAAATATAGGAAGTCCCACAATACATACAGAACCACCTAAACAAAATAAAGTCCCAATTACACCAGAGGATAGAAAGAATGTAAAAATAGCACTTACTGATACAGAAGCAAATGCAACAGATTTACAAATAGAGGCATTAAAAACAGTTTTAAAAAAATTAAGAGAATCTGACCCTTCTCAAGAAGATTTTATTCAACAGTTAGCATTGAATACAAAAGGATTTACAGTGTTATCTAAAACAGAATGTGAAGATTATATCAACTGTATTACAGATATGTTAGGAGTGAAATCATGAAATTTATATTGTCAATAGATAATGCAAATGAATTAGTGCGTTTTGCAAAAGGTTATATTGATTATAGTTTATGTGTTGAAAAGTGTGATATCGCACATTGTACTGTGAATGAGGATAAATTAACAGCTCATTTGATTAACAGATACAGTTTTGCAGAAATAACAATTCCTATTAAAAATGTTGAAAATAAAGAAGATATTTGTTTTTTACCTATACCAAAACGATTGCTTACTAAACAAGACGGTGAAGTAAGTGTATCCGTAGAAAAAGATAATGTTACTTATCATACAAAAAATGGGTCAAATGTTATCAGAATGACACAATGTTATTCTGCCTTAATAGATACAAAGGGATATTGGCGGGAATCCAAATGTAGTACTTATTTTGACCCTAAATTGTTAATCAAGTCTTTACAACCATTTACAAAACATAAAACACCAATTCGTATAGATTGGTTAGGCGAATTCAATGGAGTAATGATTTCTCAAAGTAATAATGATGAGGAATATAAATCACTTGTATTGCCAGTTAGAGTACCGAAAGGAGAAAAATAATATGAAAAATATAGAATGGATTGATAAACATATCAAAATAGAACCTCCTAAAAGAACAAAGAAAATTACAGGAACAAGATTCGCAACAATATTAGGATTAAATCCATGGTCTACACCATTTGAAATGTGGTGCGCTATTACTAAAACATATGAAAAACCTTTTGAAGACACTATTTATACTCTTGCAGGTAAAATCATAGAGCCTAAGCAAGCTGAATATATGAAACGTTCTTATGCAATGCTACTCACTTCCCCAAGTGATGTATGGGGAAAAGATTATTTCAGTAAAACATGGGGTGACTTTTTTCCAACGCATAAGCATTTAGGCGGTATGTGGGACTACCTTTTAACAGATGAAAAAGGCAATACAAAAGCCGTTTTAGAAATGAAAACAACAAAACGAGCAGAAGACTGGAAAGATGATATTCCCGAATATTATGCACTACAAGCAGCACTTTATGCGCATTTATTAGGTATAGATGACGTAATTATGGTTGCCTCTTTTTTAGACGAAAAGGATTATGACAATCCCGAACAATTTTCGCCTAATATATCAAACACAATTATAAAAGATTTTAAACTTTCAGAGAGATATCCTGATTTTACGGAAAAGGTAAATATCGTAAAAAAATGGTGGAATGATTATGTAGATACGGGTATTTCACCAGATTATGATGAAAAAAAAGACGCTGATATATTAGCAGCATTACGAACTAATGTATTGCCACCTACTAATGATATAAAGCAGATTATACAAGAAGCAGAGCAACTTAAAATAGAGTTGGATAAAAATGCAATCGAAATATCAGCAAAAGAAAAACGATATAAGGAACTAAGTGATATGATAAAAAAATATGCATTGTCACAATTTGGCGAAGACGATACAAAAGTGAAATTGATAGGTACAAATTATAAGTGGACAGTATCTCGTATTGAAACGAAAAGTATTGACAAAGAAGCACTTGCTACAGATGGTCTTTTAGACAAATATAGCAAGGTTATAGAAAGTTATAAAATGATGGTGAAATAAAGGAGAATGTGATAATGGGATATAAAGAGGAAATGTTGAAAAAGATACTACAAGATACCTCTAAATTATTAGGAACAGCAATAGAGAATCAAAGTTGTGAACAAAAAACAGATGTATTAAAAATAGCACAATTATTGAAAGATACATATGACAGTTGTGTATTAGTAGGTTTTACAGAAGAACAAGCATTAAAATTAGTTACATCATTTGCATTAAATCAAACGTTATAAGGGAGTGTTTTATTATGGCAAGAATACAATTAACAAATGGGTTTGCACTTATACCAGAAGGTATACATATTTTTCGTATTTCAGAAGTAATTTACGATGAGGATTTTGGAAAAATACTAATAAAAATGGTAACAGCACAAGGAGCAAACCATACTGAAAGATTTTTTATAAAAGACAATAATGATAAGCCAAATGAAAGGGCATTAAATGCATTTTCCTATTTTGCAAAAACAGTAATGAATGATTTTAGTATGGATTCTATTGAACCAGAGCAACTTGTTAATCATTATATTAAAGCGGAAGTGATTCATACAAAAGTTCCTTCTACAAAAGACCCATCAAAACAATTTACTTATGTCAATCTAGGCGAAAAGTTTGCGGCAGATGGTTTTGAAGAAACACAAAATAAAAATGCTAATATTTCTCAAAAATCAACCGAACAAAACGAACAGGGCATGAATTTAGATGAACTTTTAGGTTGAAATAGGGAGAGTAAAACTCTCCCCTTATGAAAGAAGGTGTTAGTATGGGAGGAAAACATAGAAGGAAATGCACAACATTTGTATGTAAAATGCTACTAAAAAATATTTGTTGTGCGGATTGCAAGCAGAAAGAAAATTGTAGATATGCTTGTGAAAATTCCCCAGAGAAATGCGGATTATTAGTCAATAAAAAGAATAAGGGAGTGTATAAAAATGAATAATTATTATTCTACTTATGTTAGGCACTGTTTGAAATTTTATGCAAGATATCCTACTCCTATATTTAATAGTAAGGCTGATAAAAAGAACTGGTTAGCTTGTGAAAGAGTGTTCAAACAATTTTCAGATAAAGAGCAAGAGATGTTAATTAAGGTTTATAGAGAAGGCGACACACTTGCTGATAATGTTTACCAAGTATCAAAAGAAAAGGATATAAAGCAATCTAAAATATGGAAGATGATGGAAAGGCTAGAAAGGAATGTGGCAAAATGCAGAGGGCTTTTGTAATAAATAATTATAAAAATATCCCTGGCGAGTTAAAACAAATGCAGCAATGGGTATGTTCTTATGAGTATAGCAAAGTTCCTATGAAAGCGTGGCGGAATGAACCAGCGTCATCAATTAACAGTGATACATGGGTTGACTTTTATACAGCTTTAGAATCAGTAAAACAACAATACTATGATTATTGTGGTTTTGTATTCGCTGATAATGGATATATTGGTATTGATATAGACAATGGATATGATGAATATGGCTTTGTTAATGAATTAGGAGCAGATATTATAAACAAATGCAAAAGTTATACAGAAATATCAAAAAGTGGTAGAGGTTTTCATATCATAACAAAAGGAAATATACCATTTAAAGGTAGAAATAACAATAATGGTATAGAAATTTACAAAGCCGCACGTTATTTTATTATGACAGGTAATGTATTTGAATATAAAGATATTGTTCAAAATCAAGAGGCGATTGATTATATATTAGAAAAATATTTTGTTAGTGATAATATATTACTCGAAAATAAAAAAGAAAATAGATGTAAAATATATTATCCAGTATGGGGAAATGTGGCAAGAAATGGGCGTATTTCATTACGCCCACACTACCCTAACATACCTAAAGGTAGTAGAAATATTTGCTTAACATCTTTAGCAGGTATGCTTCATAATCAAGGATACAATAGATTACAGATATATGATGAATTAGTATATGCAAATAATACAGCTTGTGAATTACCCCTTGATGATAGAGAATTGCAATCAATATGTAATAGTATAACACGATATAAAAGATGAAATTCAGAAATGGAAATAAGGTGAAAAGTATAATGGTAATAAATACAGAAGGTGTACATAATTTAAGAATGGCAATCATATTACAAGCGGTACGGGATTACAAGTCAGCTGTAAAAGGACGATATTTAGCAGGTATAAAACCAGATGTTATGCGATATAGATGTGAAGATTTCTTTCAGTCGGATTGGTTTATGCTATTATCCAATGGTGATATCAATGGTGAATATATTTTAAATAAATTGAATAAATATTCAAATTAAAGGAGGAATGATAATATGGAGGAAGATTGGCTTGATAAATTATTATGCAATGATATGTCCATGATACCAGTAGAACAATTACCACAAACATTTGAAGAATGGGTAGAAATACATGGTGAACCAGATTATGTAGAAGATAATAATGATGATATACTTGTAATAGAATGTGAACAAGAACCTATTGTAATTGATGAAAGCAATTTATTCTATGAAGACAAGGGAATGTTAAAAATCCATTATGCTAATTTTACAAATACATTTGCTAAAATAAATAATTGTGTTTATTCAAATGGAGTGTTCTATACACCAGAAGGTGTAATAGCAGAAGGACAAATGAGGCAAGATATCAGTTTTTCTCTAGTAGATAAAGGTTGGAGACAACGACTAGATGTACCTACAAATGCCATATTGACCAGTTTAAAAGACGTTACATATATACCTGAACTAAGTGCACATGAAAATATTATACCCTTTAAAAACGGTGATATGTATATACAAAAAGAGGGAAGATGGATATTTAAACACAATGAAAAGCGACATACTCCTTACCGCTTGTCCGCTGATTTTATAGATACCACTAAACCTTCCCCTTTGTTTGATAAATGGCTCTATGATGTATTTGAAAAAGAGGATATACCTACAGTGCAGGAGATGTTAGGATACGCTCTAGTGCCTACTACAGCGTCGCAAGAGGCATTTTTCTTAGTGGGAGAAGGACAAGTAGGTAAATCTGTATTAGGCGTGATATTAAGGGCATTATTGGGAAATGGTTTTTATAGTATGCAAACAAAAGAACTTTCGGAAGGACGATTTGAAGTAGCGTCCATAGAAAATAAATTAGTGGCATATGACGACGACTTAGGAGAGGCTGCTCTTACATCAACTGGTACATTTAAAAAGCTGATTACAGCCGATACTCCGATTAGAGCAGAACGAAAATATAAAGACGCTTACAACTTTAAGCCATATTGTAAAGTAATTTGTTGCGCCAACTTTATGTTGTCATCATTGTATGATGATTCAGATGGTTTTTTCAGAAGACTACACCCAATTATGGTAAAAAGAAAAGACCCTAACAGAAGAAACATACAAAATTTTGGGCAAAAGATTGTGCAAGAAGAGTTACCTCAAATTGTAATGTGGGCAATAGATGGATTAAAACGATTGATTGCTAATGATTGGAAAATTACATGGAGTGATAGGTCTAAACAATATATGGGTAATATAAAAAATGATGTGGCGCATTACCCAGAATTTATAAATGATACCATCACAATACAAAAAGATTCTGATATATCCAGTATGGAATTACGTAAATTATATGAACGTTGGTGTAAAGAAAATAGTATGACAAACATGAGTACAAGACGTATGCAAAATTGGTTTAGTAATAATGCATATAAGTATGGTATGGAATATTCGAGAAGTATTGTTAGAAATGATAAGCAAGTTAGAGGATATAAAGGAGTAAATATAAAAGAAGAATGGAGAAATGATAGCGTATCTTTGTTAATTACATAACAATAAAATTACAAATATTGGAAAATAGTCTATGACGCTATGCGTCGCTCTCGGCAGTAATTGACGCTTAAAAAAAGGCTATACTGTCATACCAAAAATATTATAATTTCTAAGACTAATCCTACTTTTATTTTTAGTATGACAGAAGTTTTAGAAAAAAAAGTCTATATATACGCACGCGTGTGTATAAAAAGTTTTTTAGCCTAATTTTCTGACATAAGTTGTATTGCTGATAAAATAGGGCTTTTTCGAGAGATGTATATTTGCAACAAGTGTCATATTGGAGAAGGAGGATTGATTTTATGACAAAAACACAAGAAAATATCAAGAAGACTGTTTTGGAAGATGAAGGAGACTGTTTAGGACAAAATGTTTCTAAAACAAAAAAGATTAGTGGCAGGAAAAAGAGCGATAAAAAAACAAAACCAATAGAGCCAGATGAAATCATTGCGGAGTATGTAGACACCACCAAGAAAAAGCCTAGAGGCGGTAATTCACCATGGAAAGACAAGAATGGTGCGCTCATCAAGAAAGGCGATAACAGCAAGTATTTAACGCTCTCAATGACGTTAATGGGCTTACCAGATATTGATTTAACTGATACTGCTCAAGTACAGAACAGATTGAACCAATTCTTTCAAATCCACGTAGAGCAGGATATGAAGCCCACTGTATCAGGCTTAGGACTTGCTCTGAATGGAATGGACAGACGTCGACTTTACGAAATTAAATCAGGCAATACTACAGGTAGTACGCCAAAGTTGCCCCAAGAGGTGCGGGGCTTAATCAAAAAAGCTTATAGACTCATGGAAAACTTGTGGGAGAATTACATGCAGAATGGCAAAATAAATCCAGCGTCTGGAATATTCCTAGGCAAAAATCATTTTGGCTATGAGGACAAGGTAGAGCACGTAATAGCGACAAACAAGCCACAGGAAGACTATTCAGCGGACGATATCAGACAGCGCTATTTACCGCCTAGCGACTGTATACGACTTTCTGATACAGACAAAGGCTAACGACTATGCACTACCCATTGATTTTATATATACTAACTGTTTTAGCTTAATTTATCAACTTTCGACTTTGAAACTTAACTATTTTAGTTTAGAAAAAACGACTTTCGACTTTCAAAAATTCGATTTTCGACTTTCCGACTATCGACTTTTCGACTTTCGACTTTGTCATCGACTTTCAGAATAGCCTTAAAATCGAAAATTTGGTATATATAACAAATTTTAATATCGTTTTGGTATAAAATATCATTTACGACAAAAAATCGATTTAGAGGCAAAATAATGGCAAATAAAAAAATACTAAAAATCCAATTAAGTATTAAAAATAAATAGTATATAATACAATACAAAATTACAGTTTGTGTAATAAAATTCTATTTATGGAATTTTATGGAAAATAGTAACTTTAAAAAAATCAATATACTGAATAAAATATAATATAATGAATTTTATGCCGATTGTTATAAATTTAACAATAAAATGGAAAATTTAACCATTTATAACTATAACAAAAAAGCTAATTATACCGAGATTAGGTTAAAAACAATTAAGTGAATAGAGTACAATTTTTTGAACCAGTAGAATAAAATCATGAAAGAAATAACTAAACAAGTTACTAACTAAATTATAATATATGCAGATAATACAATAGAAATATGTAGTCATAAAATGTGAAATAATGAAATGGTTAAAACAATGCAAAACCCCTCCTATAATTGGGAGGGGACTTATTTATTGCAATGATTCTCTTTCTTGTTTTTCTTTAATTGCCAATTTTATAAATTCGCTTGTACTTTTATATCCTTTTTCTTGTGCATATTTTGCTAGTTTTTGCTTTTGTCCAATAGGTACAAGCAAAATAATTCTATCATAGTTTTTTTTAGCATATTTGTTTTTTGCTCTTGTAGCAGCTGTCCCCATTATTTTACCTCCCTTTTTTTATATTCATTATAACTTATATTTTATACGTCTACAAGTATATAGATTGCATAAAATTTATGTACTTTACAAATATAACTTCATGTAATATTTTGACTTGATAATATACGTGTCATCGTATATAATATAAATATAATAAGTATTTGTAATGGAATTTAGTAAAGAGATGATTCAATGAATGATGATATAAAAACGGATAGTTATTTCAGTCAAAGCGATGAAATGAAACATAATGTAAAATATAAAGATAGTCTATTTCGATATTTATTTAATAATGAGCAAGAAGTATCTAATGTATACGAAGCATTAACAACAAAATATATTAACCCTAATGACATACAATTATATAATTTGGATTCTTTAGTAATAACAGATTGGCACAACGATGTTTCTTTTAGAACAAAAGATAATAGTATAATTATATTATTAGAGCAACAATCTACAAAATGCGCTAATATGACATTGAGATGTCTTGTATATTATGCTAATTTGATACAACGGTTTTATAATGAAAATTATGGAGAAAATGAAGAAAACAAAAACGGTTTTAAAGATAAAATATATTCAAATACTATATTAAAAGGACCTAAACCCGAATTTTATGTGTTATATATTGGCAATGATAATATAAATAGTGAAGAATTATTCACGCAACATAATACAAATTTTGAAAATATAACAACATTTTCAGATGATGTATTTTTACAAGTTCGCGTTAAAAATATAGATATTTATTATAATAAATTAAATGAACATCAAATAATACAATCCAGTACATTAGCAGGATATAGTTATATAATACAGCAATATGAAATATATGACAAAAAATTGAAATTTAGCATTGTTGATGATAATATTAGAAGAAGGATAGCAATGGATAAAGCAATAGTAGATTGCAAACAAAAAGGATATTTAATAAATTATTTAGATAGAGAGGAGTTTAAAACCATGGTACAAAAAGAATTTACATTTGAAGATTATTGTAGAGTAAAAGCGGAAGATAGTAGACGTGAAGGATTACAGCAAGGATTACAGCAAGGCGCTCAAGCCTTCATATTGGATTATTTAGATGAGGGATTTCCAAAAGAAAAAATATTATTAAAATTGCAAAAAAGATTTAATTTAACACAAGAACAAGCGGAACAATATTTCAATCAATATAAGTAATAGAAAATAAAAAGCCTCCCACAATATGGGAGAGCTTTTTTATTGTGTTGGTGTGGTGTTGTCCCTTTCTATTGCTTCCCTAATAGCACGATTTATAAAACCGTTAATACTTTCATTATGTTTATCAGCATGACTTTTTATTTCTTCCTTTTCTCCTTTTGGTACAACTAAAAAAATACGGTCTGTATTTTCTTTTAACCACTGATTTTTATATTTGGTTGTTCCTGCTATATTAACCACTCCTTTTTACTATACTAACATAATTATACATGATTTTAAAATCGTACACAAGATAAAATATACAAATATATTAAGATTTATCTTGCGTAATATTTGTTATATTGCATATTGCTTTTATCTTATATAAGATATATAATATAACCATACTAAATAATAAAAAAATGTGGTATAATAACATATGTAGAAAGGATTGGTTAAAATGAATGATGAATTAAAAGAATTTGCTAACTTACTACTTGCAGAAATGAGAAAAGAAATTAAACAGACAGTAAAAGAAGAAGTTAATAACAACATGAAAGATATTAAAAGTATTGTCAAGTCCGAAATTGATAATAATACAAAGGATATTAAAAGTATTGTCAAGTCCGAAATTGATAACAGTATGAAAGAAATTAAAAACATTGTCAAAGTCGAAATTGATAATAGTATGCCAAATATTAAAAACATGGTTAAAGCTGAAATTGACAACAGTATGAAAGAAATGATTGACATTGTAAAGGATAGTCATAATATTTTAAAGAACGAACTACAAGATACTAAAAATGAATTGTGTGCCGAAATAAGAGATGTAAAAAATCGGCTTGACCGAGTAGAAGAACGCCTTGATAATGTAGAAACAAAAATTGATGGTATGAGCAAAGATATTACGTCATTGAAATTAAGAAGTAATATAGTAGATGATACACTAATATCTCATACATACGAAATTAGACAATTAAAAGAAGTAAAATAATAAAATGAAAGCCTTGTATATAGCAAGGCTTTTTTTACTTTCATTTACGTTTGCTATTGATTAACTTCTAATTATTTACTTTTATCCCTCTCCATTGTTTCAGTTATAGCACGATTTATAAAACTATTTACACTTTCGCCATTTTGTTCAGCATGATTTTTGATATCTTCTTTTTTGCCTTTTGGCATTGTTAAATTAACTCTATCGTAATTGATAGCCATATATTTATTAACCGCTTTTTGTTGTGCTTTACTAGCTGGCATTATATCACATCCTTTTTATCCCCAATGATAACATATATTTCAATTTTCATTTGTACTATCTTTTATTTTTGTGTTATCACGTTCCATTTTTTCTCGGTATGCCTCTAATACATAACCTTGAAAGCTACCGTTAGTATACTTATCGGCATAACTTTGTATTGTGGTATGTTCTTCTGGGTCAAGTCGTATTGTTACCGTCTTTTTTTAGCTAAATATCGGGCATTTGCTTCTAGTTTAGATTTACTAGCCATATTTTATATATTTGCCTCTCGTTCTATTTTTTCAGTTATAGCAATGACTACAAATTCATTTAAGCTTTTATAACCTTTCCGATTTATGAAATCTATTAAATTATCCTTTTTTTCAATAGGTAATGTTACAGGGAATCTATAATAATTTTTGCTATTATATTTATTTTTTGCTTTTGTTGCAGAATTAGCCATATTCGGAAACCTCCTTATTTTATTGTAATTTCCTTATATTATATAATATTATATATACTGATTCTACTATAAATATTGCACGATTTCAATATACTGAATCAGTATATATTTGTGCAATATTACGTATTGATTTTTATACTGAATCAGTATATACTATAACCATAACAAGCAACAGTGTCCAAGCGGTGCAACAAAAAAGGCTGTCGAATGACAGCCAAGTAAATTACAATTTGTGAGAATTGGGGTTGTCTGTTCTACCAAGTAGGTAGTCGACCGAACAATCAAAATAATCTGCTATTTTAACTAATATATCACCTTTTGGAATACTACCATTTTTCCACTTTGTGGCGATAGCAGTAGATAGCCCGATTTCTCTAGCCACGGTATTGGGTTTACATTTTTTTTCAAGACATAAGTTATATAGACGTGTCCAAAACATAAAAAAAATCACTCCTAAAAAAATCTAAAAAAAGTTAGAAAAAAGTATTGACAATCTAACTGAAGTTAGATATAATATAATCAAGTTAAGAAATTAACTTACAGTATACCATAAATGGAGGTGAAAACCAATACCATTACTAAACTTGAAAGGAGGTTCAGACAATGGGTAAAAATGGTAAAAACGGTAACAATGAATTTCCTACCACAAGAATATTACTTGTTACCGCTTTAATCCAACTCATTACATCAATAATCAGTCTTATTGATAAATTGATGTAAGTAAATCGGGGAGGGTAACTCCTCCCCTATAAAGAATGATAACCATTTTTAAACCTATTGTCAAGATAAACAATAACTGAAAAAAGGGGGTTATATTATGACAAGTTTTCAAATGTTTAGCATTGCCGTTGATGTAGCAATAATTATACTAGATATGGCAATTATTACTATCAGAGGGTGGCGGGAATGAACATAGGTAATAACATCAAATTAAGAAGAATAAAAAAAGGAATGAAACAACAAGACCTAGCAAGATTAGCATATATTACACCGTCCATGCTTAGCCAAATCGAGAGGGGTAAAAAGCCCCTCTCCCCTCAAACGAGGTATAACATCGCAAAAGCATTGAATTGTAGTGTATACGAATTGATATTTGTAAATTGCGATATTATAGATTATTAAATGTCCAAACGGTGCAACAAAAAAAAAGGCTGTCTCATGACAGCCATAGGGTTAAGATTTGTGGGAATGGGGGTTATCGGTTCTACCAAGCAAATAATCAATAGATACATTTAAATGATTTGCTAATTTGACAGTAACATCGAAACTCGGTTCCCGATTCCCATACTCGTAATTTTGGTATGAGCGTTCACTTATCCCTAGAAAATCAGCAAGTTGTTTTTGTGTAATGTTATTATATAGTCTTACTTCTTTTAATTTTGTTGAAAATATGGACATTTTATACACCTCTCAAAATAAATTAAAAAAATTTGAAAAAGTACTTGACATGAACAAAATGAAGTGTTACTATAATAACATAAACACGAACAAAATGAAGTGTCAAAAGAACTTAATATTATTATATAACAAAAGATAAAAAAAGTCAAATTGTTCCAACGGTGCAACAAATTTATTCTAGCGTGATTTTTAATGTTAGATTTAACGCCCTTGCTATATCAAACATTTCTTTTTCACTAAAGTTATCACGTTTTAGTTTTTGACTGATATTCTGGTCACTAGTATTTAACAAGCGTGCAAGGTCTGACACTTTCAAATCTTTATCTACAAGTTGATGTTTTATCATTTTGGCAAACATGTATTATTTCATCTCCTATAAAGTATTTGTAATAATTACATTATATATCAAAAAAATTTAAAAATCAATTAAATAGTTAAAAAAAAACGCTTGACAATTAAAAATTATATGCTATAATTAAATTAAATAATTAAATAATAAATTTAAAAAAATAAAATTAAATAATATAATTAAAAAATGGGGGTTTTATTATGAAAAACGAATCAAGAGAAACAGCAAAAAGATTAGCAATCGAATTAGAACAATATTACAACGAAGAATTATACTATTGTCCAGAATGTGGCGAAGCTATACCTTTTGATAATGAAAATTACAACATTGATACACAACAATATTTTTGCCCTAATTGCAAAAAATTAGTGGACGAAAGCGAACTACAAGCGGTCGATTTATATGATTATTTATCTGATAATGTGCTAGATGTAGAATACCACATTGACGGTCAATTTAATTATTCTAGTGTATTGGTATATATAGCCTTGAATGGTCCTACTGCTTGGATAGATACAGCTAAACGTATAATCGAGGTTAGTTGGGGCAGTGATGAAGGTGCTTACCCTATATCGGAAGATATAACAGATGATATTGATAGTTATTTTGAAGAATTATTTAACAATGGAGTGATGAATAATGACCGATAATTATAAGGGTAAACGATTTAAAAATGGTAATATAAGTATTCGCTTTTCACCTGATGACATTGATTTGATTAAAATGGGTAAAGTGTCAGATGTTGAAGCGTTATGTTGGATATTAGAAGATATGGATTGTTATTTTATTGGTGAAAGCTATTGCACGTCTAATTATACAACCGGTGCTACTGTATATGATAGTTATAATGATAATGTTTTTCGGCTGGAATTTGGGGGGAATAGATGACCTAATACGCGGAAAAGCTATGAAATTATATGCACTTGTACCAGATGACATTGACCGTGAAATATTAGCAGAGGAAGGGTATTAAATAGGGGGGTTATATTATGACTAAATTAGAAGTATTATGTAATGAATATAGAGAAAATAAAAGAATGATAGAAGAACTTACGGCGTTGAATGATAGTATAAAAGATGATATAATTACAATAATGGGTGATAATGATACAGTAGTACAAGGTACTGCAAAAGTTACATATAAAACTGTACCAAGTACAAGATTTGATAGTACATCATTCAAGAAAGAACATAATGACTTATATAATAAATATAGTAAAGTAACACAATATAAAAGGTTTACAGTACAATGAAATAGGAGGGATGTTACATGACATTGTTATTATGTATAATAGTGCTACCTATAGTTATATTATGGGAATTATTAAAAATATCAAAATAATTAAATTATGAAATTGAAAAAGCTGCTATTTATAGCGGTTTTTTCTGCCGTTGTACAAGCCGTATCATAGGCTTTTTTTTTTATGCAATAAAATATTTAAAGGGTACCCATGGGGGATAATGCACATCGAACAAGGGGCAAGGGAGTAGCTTAAATATCCCAGAAAAATAAAAAGGCAAAATTTGTGAAAAGATATTGAAAAATGTGATAAGCAATGATATGGTATATAAATAAAGATGTATTCTATCCATAATTTCAAAATCATGTCTCGTTTAATAACTATAATAATATTTCAATGCCTATAATATTGTGTACTAATAATGAAATTATTATTGAATAAATAAAAAAGGGAGGTATGGTTGCTTTTTTTACTATTATGTAATAGTGAATTTTGATAACCTAAAAAGTTTATGAGAGTTGTAAAATTGATAATTGGAATAATTAGTATTATTTTATTTATGCTTATTGCTTTTCAATCTTGTGCAGCAGGATTAGGAAATGCATTAGCAGAAAATGGTGAAATAAGTGGTTCAGCTGGTTTATTTCTTGCTTTTTGTATGCTTATTGCTGGAATTGTTGGCATATGTACTAGAGATAGTAAAGTAGGAGGTATTGTATCGGGTGTATTTTACATAATTGGTGGTTTAATAGGAATTGCTAGTTATGGCAGTTTTTCAGACCTTTTTATTTGGTCTATACTTTGTTTTATTTTTGGAGCAATTTTTATTATTGGTTCAATAAAAATGTACTAAATCAAAATATTCGCTTATTAATATACAGTAATATAATTTTATAGTATATTAAAAAATATAGCAAAAATATGGATAATAGCTATTAACTTGATAGATATTCGTCGAGGGCTACGGATTCTAAAATACTAAAAATGATTTGATAATTTATGGCAAATAGAATAAATATTAGCAAATAGTGCGTTATCGCACAGAGAAATACTCTCTGAACGGTAATGCACTTTTTTATTGGATATGTAGGAGAAGGCGATGAAAGAATTACTTATAAAAATTTTAGACAAAATAGAAAAAGAACCAGAATGTAACCAAGCATATGATGATTTATATTATATGTGCAATGAAGAAATGAATATTGATAGTAGTACCGCTGTAAAATATTTAAAAGTGCTATCTGATAGTATTGAAAAAAGAATAAGATATGAAAAAAACGAAAGTAATTTAAAACATTTATTTTATTTACATAAAAAAGTTCTTTTGTTAGCTGCTCCATATGATTTTGAAAGCTATTTATTATATGTAGAATGGGATAGAGAGCCACAATCGAAATTTTATCCCCCTAGACGTACCATATTAAAACAAGTGGTGAAATCTTTACAACAGTTGGCAGATGATGAATTAGATTTACTTGCAATTAGTTTGCCTCCAGGTACAGGCAAAACAACGCTTGCTATATTCTATTTAACATGGTTAGCAGGCAGAGAACCTAACAAACCAATGTTGACAGGTAGTCATTCTAATTCATTTATAAGAGGTGTATATGATGAATGTTTAAGAATACTAGACAGAAATGGAGAGTATTTGTGGCATGATGTTTTCCCAATACCACAAGTGGTAAATACAAATGCAAAGGATTGCCGTATTGATTTGGGTAAAAGTAAACGTTTTGAAACATTAGAATTTACATCAATAGGTACAGGCAATGCTGGATTATATAGAGCAGCAACACTGCTATATTGCGATGACCTAGTGAGTGGTATAGAGGTAGCACTTTCTAAAGAAAGACTTGATAAATTATGGAATACCTATACAACAGACCTTAGACAACGTAAAATAGGAAATGTTTGTAAGGAACTACATATTGCGACAAGATGGTCGGTTCATGATGTAATAGGAAGATTAGAAAAAGAATATTGTAATTCTGAAAAAGCGAAATTTATACGTATTTCTGCATTGAATGATAATGACAAATCTAATTTTGATTATGATTATGGTGTAGGATTTTCTACGAAATTTTATCATGAACAAAGAGAGATTATGGATGATGTAAATTGGAGAGCATTATATATGAATCAGCCAATAGAAAGAGAAGGCTTACTTTATAATGTAGAGGAATTAAGACGATATTTTGAATTACCATTAGAAGAACCAGACGCTATTATAGGAGTATGTGATACAAAAGATAAGGGAAAGGATTATGCCGTATTACCAGTAGCTTATGTATATGGCAATAATTATTATATAGATGATGTGGTATGCGATAATAGTTTGCCTGATATTGTAGATATTAGACTAGTAGATATTCTTTTAAAAAATAAAGTTAAAATGTGTCGATTTGAGAGCAATTCAGCAGGAGGCAGAATTGCGGAAAAAGTACAAAATGACGTAAAAAAACGAAATGGTATTACTCGCATTACAACAAAGTTTACAAGTACAAATAAAGAAACAAAAATTATTGTAAATAGTGCTTGGGTAAAAGAACATTGTCTTTTTAAAGATGAGAGTTTATATAAACGATACAGTGAATATGGTAAATTTATGGATATGTTATGTTCTTATACTGTCGCAGGTAAAAATAAGCATGATGATGTTCCTGATAGTATGGCTATGCTTGCTGAATTTGCACAAAGTTTAAATGGTGCAAAAGTAGAAATATTTAAAAGAATATGGTAATAAATGATAATATCATAAAAATGGTACTTGTATGATGTAATTTGATATGATATAGTTATATCGAACATAACTTAATATAAGTATTCTAACTTTATGAGCGCATGATTGCGAGGTATTTTATTGACCAAATAATCATGTGCTTTTTTATTTTCCAAAAAGGAAAATGCTAAAAACAACTTAAAAAATAAGAAATCAACAGAAAGGATTGATAGTTATGGTAGTAGAAATTCAGAAAATCAATAAAGAAGAATTGGTTGTGACAACTAGTTTAAAAATTGCACAGACATTTGAGAGAGAACACAAAACTATTTTACAAAGTATTCGAGATTTAGGATGCAGTGAAGAATTTAGACAGCAGAATTTTCTGCCGTCCTCATATAAAAATGTGCAAAATAAGGAACAGCCCATGTATTATATAACTAGAGATGGTCTAGTGCTTTTAGTTATGGGATATACTGGACAAAAAGCAATGATGTTCAAAGAATGGTATATTAGCCAATTTAATGAAATGGAAAAATTATTGCAGAATAAATTGATAGAAAGAGAAAAAGGGATTGTATCTAGACAAGCTATGACATATGCATTGAAAGTTTCTTTAGAAGATGAAAGAATGCATGGTCATGCATATTCTGTTTATACAAATTGTATTTATAGAGTTTTATTTGGAACAGACGAAAATGGCTTGAGAGAAAAATATCAATTAAGAAAGCAAGATAATATAAGAGATGTTCTTTCTCAAGATGATTTAAAAGCAATAGCGGATATGGAACAGCTAGTAAGCGGACTTGTTAGAATAGGTTGGGGATATGACCAAATTAAGAATTTTATACAACAGAATCATATAAAACGATTAGCATCTTAAATAATATAACATCAAATTATATACAATATATAGCGTATTAAATTGACTTTATCTGTATATTGTGGTATACTGATAAAAATTGATATAGTATATATTTTAATGAGTGTGTTATCACATAAGGGTTGTCCTTGTATTGATAATGCACTTTTTTATTTTGAATGAAAGGGGAATAAAAATGCCAAGGGTATTGCATGGTCGCCGAGTTTTATTAACAGATGTTTCTGACATCAATGCAAATAATGTGATTCAAGTTTTAAATGATATAGAAAGTACCAATATGGCAAATGAATACGATATAAAATACCTTTGGGAGTATTATAAGGGAAAACAGCCAATATTGGAACGTGTAAAAATAGTGCGCCCAGAAATATGTAATCGTATTGTAGAAAACCGTGCCAATGAAATTGTATCATTCAAACTTGGTTATCTTTGCGGAGAGCCCATACAATATATTGCTCGAGGGAATGAAGGTGATGTTGCTACTGGAATATCTAAATTAAATGAAATGATGTTTATAGCAAATAAGGCAAGTTTAGACCGAGAAATTATAGAATGGCAACTAATATGTGGTACTAGTTTTCGTATGGTTTTACCAAGTGATACTTCAGAGAAAGAAGATGTACCCTTTGAAATATACACACTTGACCCTCGTAATACATTTGTAGTTTATAGCAGTGGTGTTGGAAATAAGCCACTTATGGGAGTTACTTATAGCAAAGGAAGAAATGGTGAAAAAACGTATGACATTTATACAAAAGATGAGTATTTTAAAATAAAAGATGGGAAAATTGTGGAAATAGAAAAACATTTTCTTGAAATGATACCTATTATTGAATACCCTGCTAATAATGCAAGATTAGGTTCTTTTGAAATTGTTCTCCCTTTATTGGACGCTATCAATACAACAGTTAGCAATCGTCTTGATGGTGTAGAGCAATTTGTACAATCATTTGTAAAATTTATAAATTGTGACATTACTAAAGATGATTTTATTGCTTTAAAAGATTTAGGAGCAATTAAAGTGAAATCAGTAGATGGGCAAAGTGCAGATGTTGATATTGTGTCAAATGATTTAAACCAAGTACAAGTCCAAACACTCACAGATGACTTATATCAAACCGTTCTTGCAATTTGTGGTATACCAAATAGAAATGGTGGTTCTTCTACTTCTGATACAGGTGCAGCAGTCATTATGAGAGATGGTTGGTCACTGGCGGAAGCAAGGGCGAAAGACAGTGAAATTATGTTTAAACGCTCAGAAGGGCAATTTTTGAGGCTTACACTACGTATTCTCCGTGATATGGGAGATGTGTCAATAAAATTATCAGATATAGATATTAAATTTACTAGACGCAATTATGAGGCAATTCAAAGTAAATCACAAGTTCTTGTGAGTATGCTAGCACAGGAAAAAATACATCCTTTACTTGCATTTACTCATTGTGGACTTTTTAGTGATGCGGAATCAGCATACACTATGAGCATGAAATATTATGAAGAACAACAAAAAGAAATGGAACAAAATCATACAATAAATGGAGGTGTAACAAATGAAAGTCAAGGCATTTCTGGAAGCTCTGAACAATGATGTAACAGTGGTAATTAAAGAAGCAGATAACACACAAATTGCACAATTTAATAGAAATTCTTACAAAGTAATTGCTGAAAATTACCTAAAAAGTGATATTGATGATATTGAAATTGTATCAAAGGGCAGCATTATTGTAATTATTACTTTAAAAGAAGAAGCAGAAGCAAGTGAGCCAGTTGCTTGATATAGCAACTGCTACAAATAATACATTAGCGATAGGGAAACCGCTCTAAAAATTTCGCAATAGCACCGAGCAGGGAAGCCGGTATAAAAATTTCGCAGAAAGGAAGAAAAATATGACATTACAAGAATTATTGAAAGAATCATACAAAGAAGGAATGACGATTGAAGAGGTAGCAAAGGCTTTGGAAGATATTGAACTACCTTCACAAGAACAAGTAGGAAATACAAATGAATCCGCAAATCCGATTCAGACATATGAAACAGATAAATTAAAAGCAGCTGTTACAAAAGCAAATGCAGAGGCGGCAAGATTAAAAAGAGAACTACAAGCTAGAATGTCAGAGGAAGAAAGACGAGAGGCAGAGAGAAAGGCAAAAGAAGATGAAGTAAATGAAAAATTAGCAGAATTACAAAGGGCAAAAATTATTGCTGATACAAAAGCACAATATCTAGCACTTGGATATGAGCAAACTTTAGCAGATAGGGCGGCAGAAGCAGCCGCAGATAACGATTATGGGACACTTTTTCTAGTACAGAAACAACATCAAGACGCCCTGGAAAAACGAATTAAAGCAAATATTTTGAAGAATACACCAAAGCCTAATAACAGTCCTATCATTCCAAAAGATGTAACAAAGGCACAATTCGATAGTCTGCCATATATAGACAGATTGAACTTGTATAATGAAAACCCAGAGCTTTACAAAGAATTAAATGGAGAGTGATATAACATGGCAAATGTACCAAATACTTCAACATATCTTACAAACTTGTTTAATCCACAAGTAATAGGAGATATGGTTAATAAAAAACTAACATCTGATGTAAAATTTGCACCTTTATGCAGAATTGATACCTCTCTTGAGGGAAGACCAGGTGATACAATTACATTACCTTCTTTTGCATATATTGGTGATGCAGATGTTGTAGCAGAAGGAAATGATATTCCTATTACACAACTTGTCGAAAATACAACTTCTGTCAAAGTACAGAAAGTTGGTAAAGGATTGCAGTTTACAGACGAATCTATTTTATCTGGATATGGCGACCCTTTGTCAGAAGGAATTAGACAAATTAGTCTTGCTATTGCTTCTAAAATGGATAGTGACGTTTTAACAGTATTAGATGGCATTACAGGAACAATGATGTATACAGCAGCTGCTCGTGCTACGGCAGATGATATTGCAGACGCTCTTGTAAAATTAGGAGAAGATATTGACGGTCCAAAAGTATTTTTATGTAGTCCTGCCACATATGGCGGATTGCGTAAAACAGATGGTTGGATTCCAAATACAGAAACAGGAGCAAATATGATTATAAGAGGAGCAGTCGGTATGGTACACGGCTGTCAGGTAGTAGTATCTAACCGTCTAACAGATTCTTCTTTTATTGTTGCACCAGGTGCGTTAGCATTGTATATGAAACGAGAAACTGTAATTGAAACTGATAGAGATATTATTAACAAGTCTACGGTGCTGACGGCGGACAAGCATTATGTAGCATATTTATATGATTCTTCTAAAGCAATAAAAATTAAGGAGACAGTATAATGGGTATGCTTTTACATAGACAAGGGGAAGCAAGAAAAAAATCAATGAAACCGCCATGTGTCATACCAACAAATGAAAATACAATATGCATAGACAAAAAAGCTGTAAAAAAAGCAGTAAAAAATAAAACAGAAAAAGAAGAATAATTCAAAAAGTAGGTGGATAGCATGACAAACGAAGAAAAACAGACCGCATTAAGGGGAATGGTAGGCGGTTTAGATAGTGAGGAGGTGTTGTCTACCTATCTTTTTATAGCAGGTCAAAAAATCATTAATATAGTATTTCCATATGAAAATGATATAAAAGATGTTCCTTTGCAATATGAATCACTTCAGCTAGAAATAGCAGCTTATTTACTAAATAAGCGTGGTGCAGAAGGTCAAACACAACATTCTGAAAATGGTATTACACGGCAATATGAAAATGCTGATATACCCTCCTCAATGTTAAAGTCGCTTACTCCATATTGTGGTACGATTAAGTGAGGGAATAATATGAAATGTATGTCACGAAATAAAAGTCGCTTCTTTTATGCTTGTTACATAAGTAAAGAGCCAATATTAGATGATTATGGTAATTGGATAGGAGAGTATGACATTCAATATGATAGACCCAAGTCATTTTTTGCAAATATTTCTGGAGCAACTGGTAAAACAGTTACACAATTATTTGGCGAAAATAAGAATTATGACAAAGTAATGATTATGGACAATGACGCTCCTCCTATTGATGAGTATTCTATATTATGGATTGATTGTGTACCAGAATTGGATAGCGAAGGTAAACTTGCCCTAAATGAACATAATGAAATGATTACACCACATGACTATGTTGTCAAAAAGGTTGCAAAAAGTTTGAATAATGTATCTATTGCGGTTAGTAAGGTGGATATAAGTGGGTAAACATAAAATTAGTATGTCATTATCTGATACAGAAATAGATAGAGCAATAAGAGAATTGGCAGATTACAAACAATATATTATAAAAAATACAGAAATATTGAGAAAACGTATAGCTGAATATTTAGCAGAAGAATCAAAAAAAGGATTCTATGGGGCAATTGTAGATGATGTCGTGCAAGGGGGAAAAAGAACAGCACAAGTTAATGTATCAATAACAAATAAAAATACAGTAAGTGTTGTAATTGCAAATGGAGAAGACGCAGTATGGGTAGAGTTTGGTGCTGGAGTATATCATAATGGAGCAAGTGGTAGTTCTCCTCACCCTAAAGGGGGAGAACTAGGTTTTACAATAGGAGGATATGGTAAAGGAAAAGGTAAAAGAGAAACATGGGGATATTATGATAATGGAAATTTAGTGCTAACGCATGGTACACCTGCGTCTATGCCTATGGCAAAAGCCGTTACTACTATTTGTAATGATATTGTACAAATAGCAAAGGAGGTGTTTATATGATTGATATTGAAAGTGATATTTTCAACATCATTTCTAAAAATATTCGTGAAAAATATAAAAATATTTTTTTGACAGGAGAATATGTAAAATCACCTCCTTCTTTTCCTTGTATTTCTATTATGGAAACAGATAACCAAATTTATAGAAATACTAGAACAACAGACTGTATTGAAAATCATGTGCAAGTTATTTATGAAGTGAATGTGTATTCTAATAAAGCAAGAGGGAAAAAATCAGAATGCAAAGAAATCACAGCTTTTATTGATACTCAGTTCCAAATGTTAGGATTTACTAGAACACTTCTTACAACAGTACCAAATGAACAAGACGCAACGATTTATAGAATGGTAGCACGCTACCGAGCGATTGTATCAAAACAAAATATAATTTATAGGAGGTAATAATTATGGCAATCAGTACATATAAAATATTTCTTATGCAAAAAACAAGTACAGATTGGGAAAAAGTAGTAGATATTAAAGAATTTCCAGATTTAGGTGGTTCTCCTGAAATGTTAGAAACCACTACACTGTCTGACCGTATGCAGACATATATACCTGGTATACAATCATTAGACGCTTTAGAATTTACTACAAATTATACATTAGATGATTATAAAAAACTGAAAGCAATGGAAGGCGAAGAAAAAGAGTTTGCTGTATGGTTTGGCGGTACAGAAACAGCTGGAACACTTACACCTACTGGTAATGATGGCAAATTTCAATTTAATGGACAGTTATCCGTATTTCCAGTAGGCGGTGGCGTAAATGAAGTGGTAGATATGACAATTACGATTGCTCCATCTACACCAATTGTAATGGATAATGACTAATAGAAAGGAGTAAAAATAATGGCACAGCAAATAACTTTTACATATAAAGGAAAAGATTATATACTTGAATTTACAAGAAGAACAATAGCAGAAATGGAAAGACAAGGATTTGAAGTGGAGGCATTAACAAACAAACCGATTACAATGATTCCTGCATTATTTCAAGGCTCATTTTTAGCACACCACAGATATGCAAAAAAAGAGGTTATAGATGATATATTCAGCCATATGAAAAATAAAGAAGAATTATTTCAAAAATTGATAAGTATGTATCAAGAACCTTTTGTATCAATGTTAGAAGAACCAGAAGAAAGCGAGGGAAACGTGGACTGGACGGGGAACAGTTAATTGAACCTTCGTCCAAAACAGAATCTTTTTGCTATACGAAACTGTTTTATAAAATGTTTCCTTATTATTTATCTATTGGTATGACCGAAGAGCAATATTGGGATAAAGATTGTGCGTTAGTGAAATATTATAGGGAAGCTGAAACATTGCGAAATGAAAAATATAATCAGCAAGCTTGGTTACAAGGTATGTATTTTTATGATGCACTTGCTCGTATTTCACCTATACTTCATGCTTATGCGAAAAAAGGTACAAAAGCAAAGCCTTATACAGAGCAGCCTTATCCTATTTCCAAAAAAGAAATACAAAAACAAAGTGAACAAAAACATAAATCACAATCGCGAAAAGCAATGCTATATATGCAGAATTATATGCTGCAAAATAATAAGAAATTTGAAGAAAGGAAGGGAATGTGATGTCTGCTACAATAGAATCTCTTGAAATAGAAATACGCTCAAGTGCTACATCTGCTGCAAGCAGCATACAAGCCCTTTCTGCGTCTTTGTCTAAATTAAAAAATGCAGTAAAGCTAGATGGTGTTGCAAATCAAATACAAAAATTAAAAACAACACTTGTAGGTATAGACAGTTCAGCATCTGCTAAAATTGATAAAATTGCAAATAGTTTATCTAAACTGTCTGCTATTAAAATATCATCTTCAATAGGAAATCAGTTAAATACTGTAATAACAGCAATATCTGGTATTAATGGTGCTAATTTCGATGGGATTAACAAATTGGTAAATGCTCTTTCTCCATTAAGTACTATACAAAATAGTAAAGGACTGTCATCAATTATTCGCCAACTCCAAAGTTTGCCACATCTATCACAAATAATTAGTAATGCTAACTTTAATGAGTTAAAAATACAGTTACAACAATTGTCACAAGCATTTTCACCATTAAATGCAATACAAAATAATAAAGGATTGTCATCAGTGATATTGCAACTGCAAAAATTACCGCAGATATCGCAAACAGTTAATAATATTAACTTTAATCAATTAAAGATACAATTACAACAATTATCACAAGCATTTTTACCACTAAATGCGATACAAAATAGCCAAGGCTTATCCAGCATAATTATGCAACTGCAAAAATTGCCTTTATTGGTACAATCAATAAATGGTATGGATTTTAGTAATTTGGGAATACAATTACGTCAATTATCACAGGCATTTTTACCATTAAATAATATACAACGTTCAGCGGGATTGACTTCTATTATAAATCAATTACGAAAATTACCGGAATTATCAAATATATTAAATAATATAGATTGGTCGCGTATTACTATGCGCTTAATGCAATTATCGCAAGCATTTAGTCCATTAAATAATATACAAAGTTCATCTGGTTTATCATCTATAATCAATCAGCTGAAAAAATTACCACAGATTGCTCAGACATTGAACACAATAAACTGGTCACAGTTTACACAACAAATGAGACAGTTAGCACAATCTATTTCACCGCTTGTTAATCAACTGCTTTTGTTGTCTAACGCATTTTCTCATTTACCTGCTTTAATGCAAAGATATTTAATTCTATTGCTGAATATTATTTCCGCAAATAATAGAGCGTCAAGAAGTTACATAGATTTATGGGCAAAAGTGAATATGTTTATAGGAGGATTAAGAGGTGGAGCAAGGATTGTTGCGTCTTGGATAAATCAATCCAATTCCTATATTGAGGATTTGAATTTATTCACTATTTCTATGGGGCAATATGCAGAAGAGGCACAAAAATATGCAGAACAAGCAGCAAGTGTTATGGGAATTGACCCAGGAAAATGGATGAGAAACCAAGGTGTATTTATGACAATAGCAGAAGGATTTGGTGTAGCTAGTGATAGAGCCTATATTATGAGTAAAAATTTAACACAATTAGGCTATGATATATCATCATTTGCCAATATCAGTTATGAAGACGCTATGCTGAAATTACAGTCAGGTATTTCTGGAGAATTAGAGCCACTTAGAAGAATAGGATATGACTTGTCGCAAGCTAGATTACAGCAAGAAGCGTTAAATCTTGGCATTACAAAGTCATTTACAGCAATGACACAAGCTGAAAAGGCACAAATACGTTATTATACCATTATGAAACAAGTAACTACTGCTCAAGGTGATATGGCACGTACATTAAATGCTCCTGCCAATCAATTACGTGTTTTAAGAGCTGAATTAGAACAGTGTGCTAGAGCATTAGGTAATATTTTTTTACCAGCATTAAATGCGATATTACCATATGCTATCGCTGTTGTGAAGGTGATTAGAGCGATTGCAGAAGTTATTGCTAGTTTGTTTCACTTTGAATTACCAGCGATAGATACTAGTGGTATTTCAGTAGGTTCTTCTGCTATGGGCGATTTTGCAGATAGTGCAAATAATGCGGCAGGTGGACTAGGTGGAGCAGCAAAAGCAGCAAAGAAATTAAAAAATGCTTTATTAGGAATAGACGAATTAAACATTATATCACCAGATGACAACGCAAGTCCTAGCGGTGGGGGCGGTGGAGCAGGTGGTGGAGGAATAGGCGGAGGTGGATTTGATTTTCCTCTTCCTGAATATGATTTTTTCAAAGACGCTGTTGACAGCAAAGTAAATGCCATTGTGGAAGGAATGAAAGAATGGTTAGGATTAACAGGAGAAATCAATACATGGAGTGACTTCTTCCATACTAAACTTGGTAGAATACTTACTACAATTGGTGCAATTGGAGCAGGATTATTGACATGGAAGCTATCAAAAAATTTTTTATCTGCTTTAGAATATTTAAAAAACTTAAAAAATTTGCATCTAGATAAAGCCCTTTTGATTTCGATAGGAATAAGTTTAGCAGTAACAGGTGTTGCATTAGAAGCAGCTGGTATTATTGATGCTATACAGAATGGATTAAATAATATGAATCTTGCTCAAATTATAGGAGGAAGTGCGTTTATTGTAGCAGGGGGTGCTTTAATAGGAAAAGCATTAGGTGACGCAATATTAGGTGGAGGTATTGGAGCAATTATAGCAGGCGTACCTGCTTTTGTTACTGGTATTTTTACGTCATTACGAGATGGTATTAGTGTGCAAAGTGCCACATTAACCGCTTTTGGTGCGACCTTAATAGGAGCAGGTATAGGTTCTCTTTTTGGTCCAGTGGGTGCAGGTATAGGTGCGCTTATAGGATTAGCAGTAGGATTAGTAACAGATGGTATTATACTGATTCAACAACATTGGGACGAAATTATACCATTTCTCACAAACTTCTTTACTGTTACTCTACCTGGAATATGGAGCAATTTTAAAGCACGTGTATCTACTGCCGTAACTGACATAGGGCAAGTATTAAGTGATTTACCTAATAAAATTACAGAATGGTTTCATAATATTTGGAATCCTATACAAGAGTTTGATTGGTATGAAGTTGGTTTTAAAATAGGGGAATTATTAGGAAGTGCGTTTGATTATATTTTTAATGAATTTTTACCAAATCTATTTACAAGTGGACTTCCTTCATTATTTGATAAAGTAATCGCTTTTATACCTACCGCTGTACAATGGTTTTTGGATATGGGTGTTGCTATTGGAAATGGTTTAATAGAAGGCTTAAATACAATGTTAGGAGGAGCTCTTAACTTTTTTAATGGTTTAATGGATGGGGCTAATCAATCATTAGGCGATACTTCCTTGTCAGACACGATAGCAACTACTATTCAAACTGCAATTACTAAAATAGGTGAACTAGCTGGAAAACTGTTACAATCTTTACCTGAATTAATTGGAAAATTATTTACTTTTATTAGTGAAGCAGTTAGAAAAATTGATTGGAATGCAATAGGTGAAACAATAGGTATGCTATTAGGAACAGCTCTTAAATTAGCATTTGGTGCATTGAAAATACTTGTTACCGAAATACTCCCAGGTGTTGTGAAAGGAATACTTCCTTTTTTTGCAGATTTACCACAAAAATTATGGAAAGCATTTACGGGTGCTATAAAGTGGATTTGGGATATAGGTACTGCAATTATAGAAGGTTTACTAAAAGGACTAGGAAGTATTATAGGTGGAGTAATAGACTTTTTTGCAGGTATTATTGATGGTGTAAAGGAAGTATTTGGTATTCATTCTCCTTCTACTGTATTTGCGGATATAGGAAAAAATTTGATAAATGGATTGGTAGAAGGAATCAAAAGTTTGTGGGATACGATTGTGACATTTTTTAAAGAAAAATTGGAAGGAATTAAACAAGTTTTTGTAGATGCTTGGAATGCAATTAAGCAAACAGCAACAACAGCTTGGCAAGGTATTACAACATTTTTAATGAATATATGGAATAATATTAAACAAGCTGCAATTACTGCATGGGGAGGTATCAAAACTTGTTTATCAGATGTATGGAATGGTATCAAGGATATTGCTACTAATGTATTTGAAGGTATCGCACAATTTGTTGAAAAAACATGGGAAAATATAAAGTCGGCTGCTTCTAAAGTTTGGAAAGCTATTACAACTACATTAACAAAAATTTGGGATACATTAAAAGAAAAAGTAGTTAGTGTATTTGATAGTATAAAAGAATTTATTAGTAAAGTATGGGATACAATACAATCTGTTACATCAAGCATTTGGGAAAATATTACCAATTTTTTAAGTAACACTTGGGAAACACTCAAAAGTAAAGTAAGTACACTATTTAATAATATAAAAGAAATTATAAGCAATGTGTGGAACACTATTAAATCTGTAACATCAAGTGTATGGGAGAGTATTAAAAGTTTTTTAAGCAGTACATGGGAAACATTGAAAACAATCGTTACAACGGCATTTAATGCAATTAAGGATACGATTAGCACAATATGGAATACTATTAAAACGGTTACTTCTACCGTTTGGGAATCTGTAAAAAGTTTTCTAAGTACGTTATGGAATAATTTAAAAAATACTGTTTCTACTGTATTTACTACAATAAAAGATACTATCAGTAATATATGGGATAATGTTAAGTCATTTACATCTGATACTTGGGAAAAGATAAAAGATAAATTAAGTAATATTTGGGACGACATTAAGCAGACCGTTTCGGATAAATTTCATGATATAAAAGATAAAATATCTAACATTTGGGACGATATTATACGAGCTGCTAAACAATGGGGTAAAGATATTATTGGTAATTTAATAGATGGAATCAATAAAAAAATATCTGATTTAAAAGAAGCAGCTAGCGGAGCGGCTGGAGCCATTAAGGGTTTTCTACATTTTTCGGAGCCAGATGTTGGTCCTTTAAGTGATTTTCATACATATATGCCTGATATGATGGAATTGATGACAAAGGGTATTAAAAGTAATAGCTATATGGTGTTAAATACCATATCTGATTTAACAAATTCTATGTCAGAATTATTTCAGCAGACACCTGCCATGGCATTAGCGGTCGATACTGGTACTTTAGACGATTATGATACTGCAAATTTATCACGTTCTGTATCAGCAAATGTACAGGCAAGCAGTGAAGTAACAGCAACAGGATTTAAAGAAGCAATGACAGATTTTTATCAAGAATGTTTGCAATCTACTATGGTACAAATGTCAGAAGATATGAAAAGACAAGCCGATAAGCAAGAAAAAACAGTTGTACAAGTAGGAAATCGTACACTAATGGACGCTGTTATAGCACAGCAAAAAGCAAATGGTTATCAATTTATAAAATAGAGGAGGTTGTCAGTATGTCTTATTTAGCAATAAATGGTTATGAACTGCCTCCTCCTAAAAGAGGGGTAAATGTAATTGTTACTACTGTTGTAAATTCGGGACGTGACGCAAATGGTGCAGTAGTGGGACAGCGTGTAGGGCGTGACCAATATAAAATTGATGGATTAGAGTGGGCATGGTTAACTGCTGAACAATGGGAAAACATATTAAATTCTATGAAAGATTTCTTTTTTCAAGTAACATTTATTAACCCTGTTATAAATGAAAAACAAACAGTTAAAATGTATTGTGGTGACAGAACAGGTGAGCCATATTGGGTAGATGATGATGGTAATCCTACTCATTATAGAAATTGCAAAGTAAATTTGATTGACACAGGAGAGTGACGATATTGCAAAAAGTATCAAAAGAATATAAATCAAGTATGAAATCTTCTTTGAGAGAAAGAGGATATATCATGATTTCTTTCGGTTTAGTCAATCAAGAAGCACAATCAAAAGCTAGTATTGAACATGGGGAATTTACATATTTTTCTAATACAAATAATATATTTCGAGAAAAAGATGATAGTATCGTATATGCTACATTAGAAGAAAATTTTACAAAAGTAGATGGTTCTATGTACTTTTTGCCTAGAAAAAATGAGTGTAGTTATTATGATACAGGAATGATTAGCAAAGATATTGTATCAGATGGCATTTATGAATTAGTAATCAATTTGAATATCATTGCTACTGATATAAAAGGGTTAACAATTCATTTTGGTGAAAATTATCCTATTGATTTTGATGTCATTACTAGCACTGGACAAGCAGTAGAATTTAGAAATAATAACAAAGATATATTTACTACAGAAGAAGTATTTGAAAATACAACAGCATTGATATTGAAATTTTATAATATGAAAAATGCACAAAGTCGATTACGTATTTATTCTATACGATTCGGATATGGATTGCTTTATTATAACGATAGTGTTATGGGTTCTTCTTTGGATAGCTATGTTTCTCCTATTGGTGCTGATGTACCTCAAATTGATTTTCAAGTACAGCTTAAAAATTATGACCATTATTTTAATGTAGATAATCCAAAGTCTGCTATAAATTTTATAGAAACAGGACAAGAAATGGATATTTATTATGGATATCAATTACCTGATTCTGGTGATATAGAATGGATAAAAGGCAATCATTTATTATGTTCCGAGTGGGAATCAGATGATTATACTGCTACTATTCGTTGCCAAGATATTTTTAGAAATATGGATTCTGAATATTATAAAGGTATGTATCATAATGAATCTAAAAGTTATTATGATTTAGCAGTAGAAGTAATTACAGACGCAGGTATAGAAGAATATTATATTGACCCTCATTTAAAAACGCTTTATACAAAAAATCCTTTGCCCAAAGTGCAACATAAAGAAGCGCTACAGATAATTGCAAATGCTTGTAGATGTGTATTGTTGCAAACAAGACAAGGTGCTATTCAAATGAAATCTAATTTTATACCAGAATCAACAATGATATCTAATGGGGAGGAATGGTATTCTGATATATCAAATGTAATGAAAGATACAGAAAAATGTGAGTATGGTACATTTTCTCAAAATTATACAATGGTAAATTCAGCAATGTACTTTTTACCAAAAAATGAAGAAGGGATACTACATACAGGATACATTTCAAGAGAGCAATCTAATGAATATTGTATATTTGATAATAACCCAATTGTAACGATTATACAAGAAGCAGCTTGTATGTATTATGGTGTAAAAATGATATTTGGATATGCTTTGCCTGCCTCCTTCATTATTAGAACATATTATAATGGTGTGTTAGTAGATAAATATGAAGTGTCAGAAGATATTACAAAAACAATGGTAATACTACATGATTTTTATGATTTTGATACTATGGAAATTGAATTTATAAAGACAGCTGAACCTTACAATAGAATTGTATTAAACTATTTTGCTTTTGGCGATATTACAGATTTTACTATAACGAGAAAAGATATGTTATCTTCTCCTAAAGCAATGAAACAAGAATTGATTAAAGAAATCATTGTACCTTGTTATAGCTACCAAAATACAACAATAGAAGATAGTTTAATCAGCCAAGATATAGATGTGATAGAAGGACAAGTTGAGATATATTTTATGGGTGAACCTTGCTATGGATTTACAGCAATGCTAAATGATAGTAACAATAATATCACTATATTAGAATGGGGTAGTTATTATGTCAAAGTGCAATATAACATAACGGGTCATTATAAATTGGATATAAAAGGATATCGTTATAAAGTTGTAGAAAGATATGCAATAAAAAAGTTGCACGAAAGAGGAAAAACAATTAAATGGGAAAATCCTTTAATGAGTGATATGGAAATGGCAGAGGATTTAGCAAATTGGTTGGGTGAGTATTATAAGTCTGGAATAGAATATGAATATAATACAAGAGGAAATCCAGAACTTGACGCAAATGACATTGTATATCAAGAAAATGAATTTCATAAGGATATGAAAGTAAATATATATAGACATACGATTAACTTTAATCAATCATTTTCGGGTAAAGTAACTGCTCGTAGAATAGGGGGTTAATTATGTGGCAGACACCAAAAACTGATTGGCATGGTGAAACAAATTCAGAAGGCATTTATATAGGAGATAGATTTAATGCGCATGATTTTAATCGTATTAAAAATAACATTGAATATCTCAGAGAAATAGCAATTAGTTTATATGATGAGTTTGATATTACAATGTTAGGTGAAGACAAAACGCCTAGGGATTACTTTTATGCAGATGAAATCAATGCACTTGAACAAAACATAATGACAATAAATGATAATACATTAAAGCGACAATATGGAAATGCTCCATATTATAAAGCAAATGGTAATACTATGGATTTTGCAGAACTAAATCGTTTAGAAAGTATGATACTTGATTTATATCATAAATTGATGAATCAAAGTCAAGGACGAAGAATGTTTATATGGAACTTTGGCACGAAAGGAGGCTTATAAATGGCTTGGATAAATTTACCAACAAATTATACAGACGCAATATGGGACGGATTAAAGAGGTATTTACAGTTAGATAATAACGATGGTACGGTATCGTTTCAAGATGTTACTGCATATATCAATAGAGAAAAGTCATTTTTTGGAGCAAAAGACGCTAACCGTATGAATGAAGCTATGAATATCATTATGGCTAGGATGGATAAAGATGATGGAAAAGGCATTGTTTTTGAAAAAGAGATTATTATACCAGTAGAAGGCTGGAAAACAACAGATGAATTAGGTGATGAGAAATATTGTATTGCTATACCTCAAACTAATATTACAGAAAAAACAATAGCTATGGTAAATATGTATGCTGAATCTTTAGAAACAGCAGAAAATTGTGGTTTAAATGGAGTATGTTGCACATTGGAGGAAGTGTTAAAATTATATGCGGAAAGTGTGCCAACACAACAAATGAAAGCGACCGTTCTTTATATTAATGCATCAGATGAATCAAATAATAGTGGAAATGACACAGATGGTATGCTTGGTTATGAGATAGCAACAACAGAAGATGTCACAAATATGTTGAATGATGTATTGCAAGATAGTGATGAAGTATATGATGAAAATAAATTGTTAAAATTAGAAGCATTGAAATTATGTGTACAAACACTGAAAAGTGAATCTTCAAATGGTAATTCTGCACTAGAAATTGTAGATACTGTACCAGATATAGAAACAGCAAAACCAAATACGATTTATATTGTAGTAAATGAACAAAATGATGATTTTGATATGTATATGAAAATAGGAGAAACAATAAAACAGTTAGGCGAAAGTGCTGGTTCTATTTCAGATAGTATTAATAGTAAGTTTGATAAAACAGGTGGTACGATAACTGGTAATGTAATTATAAATGGCAGTGTTGCAGAAGGAAAAAATACAGAAGCAAACGGTCGTTCTTCTCATGCCGAAGGAGAATTTACAGTAGCTAATTATATACGAACACATGCCGAAGGAAATCGAACAACAGCAAGTGGACTTGATTCCCATGCAGAAGGAGGAGGCTGTATAGCGTTAAAATGCGGCTCTCATGCTGAGGGATTGAAAACGATAGCAGGCGGACAATATATGTTAAAGCCAATTAGTATTGATACAGATACAAAAAAAATTACTTTTGATATAACATACGAAGGACATAGTACCGCTTTTAGCAAATTGAAAGAAGGAACCAAACTTCATGCAATGACCGCAAAATATAGTAATCATGCTATACTGTTTACAGTTGTAAGTATTGATACAACAAATAATTCAATTGTAGTAGAAGGTAATTTTACAGACTATACCATAGGACAAGAAATAGTAATTATTGATGAATCATTAAATGGTATTGTAGGCGCTTCCCATGCCGAAGGTAGTAGCACAAGGGCGATTGGGCAATGTGCACATGCGGAAGGTGAAAATACAATAGCAAGTGGTGATTGCTCTCACGCCGAAGGAGGTTATCCAACTGCAAGTGGTGATTTCTCTCACGCCGAAGGATTTAATACAAAGGCAAGTGGTAGCGTCTCTCATGCCGAAGGATATACCACAACTGCAAGTGGTGAGCACTCTCACGCCGAAGGAAATAATACAACTGCAAGTGGTGAGCGCTCTCACGCTGAGGGTGGGCACACACAAGCAAAAGGTGAATACTCTCATGCTGAGGGGGAGAGTACAACTGCAAGCGGTAATTTCTCTCACGCCGAAGGCTGGATGACACGCGCAAACGGTGAATACTCTCATGCTGGTAGTTATTTTACAATAGCGAATGATTTGCAAACATCAATAGGGAAATGTAATGTTGATACTTCTGGAGGAGCGATAGATACTATAACAGGTTCTGTATTTGTTATAGGAAATGGAACAAACTATACTCGTTCGAATTGTTTCAGAGTGCAATTTGATGGTAAAACATATGCGAAAGGTGCATATAGTTCCAGTGGCGCAGATTATGCCGAATATTTCCAATGGCAAGATAGAAATGTAAATAATGAAGATAGAGCAGGTTTATTTGTTACACTTGATGGCGAAGAAATCAAAATAGCAAATCCAGATGATAATTATATATTAGGTATCGTATCGGCTCGTCCATCGGTTGTAGGTGATGTGTATGATGACCAATGGAAGGATATGTATTTAACAGATGTTTTCGGAAGAGAAATACTAGAAGAAATAGATGTTCCTGCTGAAACAATAGAGACACCAGACCCAGATAATCCTCAAAATACAATCACAAAAGTAATAAAGGAAGCACATAGAGAAATTGCTCCTAAATTAAATCCTAATTATAATAGCAATGAAAAGTATATACCACGTTCTGAACGTCCAGAGTGGTCAGCAGTTGGTATGTTGGGCAAATTAGTTGCTGTAGATGATGGTACATGTAAAATAAATGGTTGGTGTAAAGTAGGAGAAGGCGGTATCGCTACAAAATCTAGAGCAAGAACAAATTATAGAGTAATGGCAAGGTTAGATGATACTCATATTAAAATATTGGTAGTGTAAGGGAGGAATAACATGGCATATGGTGGTGTGAATGGTGTAAAAGGAACAAAACAATCAGAGTTGGATAAAAAGTATGATAAAACAGGGGGCATTATTACAGGTAATGTTACTATAAAAGGTTGCGTTTCAGAAGGAGATGATTCGCAAGCATCAGGTGAATCAGCTCATGCAGAAGGATATGCTACACTAGCTGCTGGAGATTTTTCTCATGCAGAAGGAGGAGTAGACGATACTGGTACTTGTGTAACCGCTAATGGAATAGCTTCTCATGCTGAGGGAGAAGGTACTATCACTATGGGAGAAGCAGAAGCTTCTCATGCCGAGGGACATGGTACAGTAGCAGAAGGAAAGTATTCTCATGCCGAGGGGGATAAGAGTGTAGCTAGAGGTGTGTCCTCCCATGCAGAAGGTTGTCAAACACAAGCAAGCGCATTTTGGTCGCACGTTGAAGGCTATCGGACATCCGCAAGTAAAGAATGTGCTCACGCAGAAGGGCAAAATACAACGGCAGATGGTAATAACGCTCATGCCGAAGGACTTAAAACAAAAGCGATTGAATATTGTACACACGCGGAAGGAAGTGATACAACTGCTAGTGGACAGTGTGCTCATGCCGAAGGTTGGGGTTCACAAGCGAAAGGTGCGTATTCTCATGCAGGAGGAGGCTATACCATTGCTAATATGTATCAAACAGCCATAGGGAAATATAATGTCGAAATGACAGGTGCTGGTTCTGGAGATACATTAGGTTCCGCACTTGTTATTGGGAATGGTACAAGCGGTACCCGTTCAAATTGTTTCAGAGTGCAATTTGATGGCAAGACTTATGCAAAAGGTACATATAGTTCTAGTGGAGCGGATTATGCTGAAACATTTGAATGGTTTGATGGTAATACTCAAAATGAGGATAGGGTAGGACGATTTGTTGCATTAGTTGGTGAAAAAATTCGTATTGCAAAACCAACCGACGATTATATATTAGGTATTGTATCTGGAAATCCTTCTGTATTAGGTGATGTGCATGACGACCAATGGAAAGATATGTATGAAACAGATATATTTGGTAGACCAGTATTAGAAGAAATAGAAGTACCAGAAATTACAAGAACAATATCTATACCACATGAAACAGGAACTGAAATAGTAAAAACAGTTGTAGTACAAGAAAAGAAAAAGGAAATTAGACAAAAGTTAAATCCGAATTATAATAATGAAAAAGAATATATACCTCGTTCCAAACGACCAGAATGGGACGCAGTAGGAATAGTCGGAAAACTGGTAGCAATAGATGATGGCACGTGTGATATTGATGGCTGGTGTGCAGTAGGGAAAGAAGGCATTGCTACA
>OFHA01000182.1_pt1 | contig 57197 bp, 43 predicted proteins | sample 1521891 | NCBI WGS metagenome assembly OFHA01 (sample SAMEA3504089, study PRJEB24116) | mouse gut metagenome | biome: mouse gut; feature: mouse-associated habitat; material: faeces | place: Denmark | collected 2011
AACGCAAGGATGGCAGCAGGCTCGTTGTCGAGGTAGCACAGCATCTGGGAGATGATACCGTAAGATGTATTGCCATGGGGCCTACAGATGGTCTGGTGCGGGGCATGGATGCCGCAGCAACCGGAGCAGCGATCAGTGTTCCGGTCGGTGAGAATACATTAGGCCGTATGTTCAATGTCCTCGGTGAGCCGATTGATGAAGTCGATCCGCCGACTGGTGTTGAGTATAGTCCGATTCACAGAAAAGCACCTTCCTTCGAGGAACAGTCTACATCTGCAGAAATTCTGGAGACGGGAATTAAAGTCGTAGATCTGCTTTGCCCTTATCAGAAGGGTGGCAAGATCGGACTGTTTGGCGGCGCAGGAGTAGGAAAGACCGTATTAATTCAGGAACTGATTCATAATATCGCGACGGAACATGGCGGATATTCCGTATTTACGGGAGTAGGAGAAAGAACCCGTGAAGGCAACGATCTGTATTACGAGATGAAAGAATCTGGCGTTATTGATAAGACGACGATGGTATTCGGACAGATGAACGAGCCGCCGGGAGCGAGAATGCGTGTGGCGCTGTCAGGACTTACAATGGCGGAATATTTTCGTGATAAGGGCGGAAAAGACGTGCTGTTGTTTATCGATAATATTTTCCGTTTTACGCAGGCTGGTTCAGAAGTATCGGCTTTGCTTGGACGTATGCCTTCAGCCGTAGGTTATCAGCCGACGCTGCAGACAGAAATGGGTGCGTTACAGGAACGTATTACATCTACGAAAAATGGTTCTATTACATCTGTACAGGCTGTTTATGTACCGGCTGACGACCTGACAGACCCAGCTCCTGCTACAACGTTCGCGCATCTGGACGCAACGACCGTATTGGAACGTTCGATTGTAGAATTAGGTATTTATCCGGCGGTAGATCCGCTGGCATCTACTTCCAGAATTCTGGATCCGCGTATCGTGGGACAGGAACATTTTGATACAGCCCGTGAGGTACAGGCAATATTGCAAAAATATAAGGAACTGCAGGATATTATCGCGATTCTTGGTATGGACGAATTGTCTGAGGATGATAAGATGGTCGTAAACCGTGCAAGAAAAATACAGAGATTTTTATCACAGCCATTTTCGGTAGCGACGCAGTTTACCGGACTGGATGGAAAATATGTGCCGGTTGCCGAGACAATCCGCGGGTTTAGGGAAATACTGGAAGGAAAACACGACGATGTACCAGAAAGCCACTTCTTAAATGCAGGAACTATCGATGAAGTACGCGCCCGTATGAAGTAAGGGGTGACGTTATGGCAGATGCAAATAAATTGTTTAAAGTAGAAATCATTACCCCGGAACGTGTGTTTTATGCCGGAGACGCTTCGATGATCGAATTTACGACAACAGAAGGCGATATTGGTGTGTATAAAAATCACATTCCACTGACCGCAGTACTTGCACCGGGAATTGTAACGATTACAGAAAATTCAGGAACAAAAAAAGCTGCTGTACATTCGGGATTTGCTGAAATATTGGGAGATAAGGTAACGCTGCTTGCGGAGATTGCCGAATGGCCGGAGGAAATTGATAAGAACCGTGCCGAAGAAGCAAAAATGCGTGCGGAACGCCGTCTGAAAGTAAAAGAGGCCGGACTGGATGTAAAACGTGCAGAAATCGCTTTGCGAAAAGCGTTAGTACGTATACATGTGGCAAAATAAAAAAGTTCTGAAGATGATAAAATAGAAATAGCTGGGTAAATCCCGGCTATTTTTAGTTGAGTGAACAGTATTTAAAATATGCTAAAGTTTTCAGTTTAACGAGCCGAAATACAAATAGGAGAAGTGTATGTATGGTAAGGTTTTTTCTGTCTTCAGTATTTTTGGAAAGAATATGGAAGAAACTTGAAATTTTTTAGAATGTGAGGTATACGAGTATGGCAATTATCACCCACAATATGACGGCAATGAATACAGAGCGGCATCTGGAAGTTAGTTCCAAAGAAAAAAAGAAATCTACGGAAAGATTGTCTTCAGGATACAGGATTAATCGTTCGGCAGATGATGCAGCTGGTTTACAGATTTCCGAAAAAATGAGGATAACAGTGCGAGGTCTGAATAAAGCATCGCGAAACATTCAGGATGGAAATTCAATGATTCAGGCGGCAGATGGGGCATTGATGGAAGTGCATGATATTTTGCAGCGCATGAACGAACTATCCACGCAGGCTGCGAACGATACAAATGCAGACGAAGACAGAGAAGCGATTCATAAAGAACTGAATCAGTTAAAGTCTGAAATTAACAGAACTTCCAGGGAGACGAAGTTTAACACGCATCCGATTTTAAGGGTCAAACAGCTGGTAGAAATTAATGTAGATGATTACGGTAATATTATCCTGGATGACCAGTATCATGGAATAGGAAGCGCTGGAAATGTATATGGCAAGACACTTGATTTTACAAACGTAACTGCGCATAATAAGGAAGAGCTGATTGGCAAAAAATTTACGGTAACCTGTTCGGATAACTGTACACAAAAATTCACCTTTCAGTTTAGTGATAAGACAAATTCAACGATTAGCAATCCGACAAGTGGACATAGTAATTTGAATGTGGATATCGGAATAAAGGATACGGATATAAAAAGCGGAGCGGATATTGTAAATAAAATATTCGATCTGGTAAAGACAGTTCAGGGCACTATAGGAGGAAATCCGGCAGATACACATATCGGACATGCCAATGGAATCAGCACAGATGGAGCCAAAATGATATTTTATTCCATTCGCGGCGGTCCGCCTTATAATCCGAACATGGGAATGGTTCTGGCCAGCGATATGCTTCGTCTGGAGGAAGATTATCATATTCAGGTAAGCGACAGACCATATCAGGAAATTACGTTAAAGTTAAGAACGATTAATTCTGAAACGCTTGGACTTGGAAAAATGGATGTAGATTCATTTGAAAACGCAGGAAAGACAATGGAAGAAGTACAAACGGCAATCGATAATCTGTCTGAGTACAGAGCATATCTGGGTTCTATGCAGAATCGTCTGGAGAAAGCGATGTCTTCGGTAGAAAATACTGCTGAAAATACGCAAAGATCAGAAAGTAAACTCAGGGATGCGGATATGGCAGAAGAAATGGTTCGTTTTTCTAAAAATAAAATATTGGAACAGTTTGGCGAAGTTATGCTCGCACAGACGAGTCAGAGTAATGAAAATGTAACGGCATTATTAACTTAATGAAAAGATTGTGTCTTAACATTTATTTTCGCGGGCTGTATTCCGCACTTTACAGACAATTGATCCCAAATTTAGAAACATGGCATGCTATGATTCCTAAATTTGGGATTCATTTTGTGTAAATCAGGATGTATCATTCATGAACAGCAATTTTTAGACATGTTCTGAGATAATGAAATTGTTTGGTGTGTTTTTTCTAAATATATTTTCAAAATGGAAGAGTAGTTTTTGTCATAATATGCTGATCAGAAGCTATTCTGTGATATGAATTCTGATATGATTCCAAATGAAATGAATGGTAGCAAAATACGATGTCTAAGATAGGAAAAATCTTCTAAAGAGTTCATCACATGATTGTATTAATCATCATAAGACGAAGATAAAAATCAGAGGAAATACATCACAAATAAAACTATAGATATAATAATAAAGAAAAGAAGCATTAAGCGCATATATTTACCTATATTCAGAAAAAAAGATGTAATAATATACATAAAAGAATTATTATTTGATACGTGAATCGCAAAAAAATTGTTTATAATAATAAAAATGAGAATGCAGTTAATAATAAAACTACAAAATAAAAATAATATAAATATTATATATATTAGAAAAAAATAAATAATTATGTTTTAATAAAATTTTTAAAGAAAAAATTAATCGAAAAGTATATATAGTTTTTAGAAAAAAGAATAAAAAATCAGAAATTTTATAATTATAGTTTAGAAATAATGATTGATATTTTCCATTTGAAATTAAAAACGTATTTATATAGATAAATTGAATTTGCTGCATGTCAGGGAACCATACTTTCCAATGAATAAAAGTCATATATAATATAATAGCTATTAATAAAGATTTTAATATTCTTATATGGATAATCATAAAAATATCTGTGGTAACAGGAAAATCTTTGAAAATATATCGTCTGAATCAGATAGGAAGAAATCGCCTGCCAGAAAAGAACTGATAATAAATTATACATAAATATTCCGCTTATTAAAAACAAAAATGGAAAAAATTTTGAAAAATAAAAATGATTTGACAAGTAAAAAGAAAAACTATATAATATACATCGGACAGCCGGGGCGCTAGCGGTGCCCTGTACCAGCAATCCGCTATAGCTGGGGTGATATCCTGCCCCGGGTCTTTGATAATAAAGCAGCCTCTGGTAAGTGGCGCTGACGTCTGGGTCTCACGCAACAGGAACCTGTGAACCGTGTCAGGTCAGGAATGGAGCAGCACTAAGCAGGAGCTCTTGTGTGCCGTAAGGGCGCCTGGGCCGAGTTAACTGCCAGGGTAACGTTTAGGGTCGGGATTCAAAGCAGGATGTCCATAAAAAGAACAGATAAAAAACGGACGAATTGAAATTGAAATCATAGAGTGAAGTTAAATGCAGATGGTCCCATGGATCAGAATCATTTAATAGGTAATAAGAGCGCGGGATGATGAAAAATGCCTGCGTTTTTCTTATATGCCGGTATTTCGGCGCCGTTCTTGTGGAGGTATTTATGTTAAAAGCAGTCATATTTGATATGGATGGACTGATGATCGATACGGAAAAATTGTTAGTGAAATACTGGCTGGAAGCGGCACACTATTATGGATATGAATTAAAAAGAGAACATATCATCGGTATTCGCAGTTTATCTGCCAAATATGCTATCCCAAAGCTCCAAAAAGAGGCGGGACAGGATTTTGATTATTATAAAGTAAGGAATAAGCGCATGCAGATGATGAACGAGCATATTGAAATATATGGTCTGGAGGAGAAGCCCGGATTGGGAGAACTGCTGGATTATTTAAAACAAAATCATTATCTGACTGCAGTCGCTACAGCTACGGACCCGGAACGAACAAAAAAATATCTGAGTTCTTTGCATCGGTTACCATATTTTGATGAAATTGTCTGTGCATCCATGGTGCAGAACGGGAAACCGGCTCCGGATATTTATCTGGAGGCAGCCGGACGATTAAACGTGCTTCCATCAGAGTGTATGGCACTGGAAGATTCGCCAAATGGAATTTTATCGGCATATCGCGCAGGGATGTATCCGGTTATGGTTCCTGATCTGAGTAAACCGGATACAGATACAGAAAAGTTGCTGTATGCGTGCGCAGACGATCTATCTCAGGTGATTCATATAATAGAAGATTTTAATTAAGATTGTTTTGAATCGAAATCTATGGAAAGCGGCAGGTATATAGATGGAAGTAAAAGAAATATTAAAGAAGGTACAGGATGGAAACTTATCAATAGAAGAAGCAGAAAAATATTTTCGCAGACAGCCGTTTGAGGAAATGGGATATGCGAAGCTGGATACGCATCGAAAAATACGTTCTGGCTTTGCAGAAGTCATATTTTGCAGCGGCAAAGCAAATGAACATCTGTTAAACATATTTGGCCGGTTGTATGAGCAGGATGGGGAGGTATTTGGCACCAGAGCGACGCAGTCCCAATATGAACTGATCCGTAAACAGTATCCGCAAACAGTTTTTGACCCGATTTCAAAGATTATTAAAATAGAAAAGAAAAATAAAGTCAGAAAAGGAAAGATTGCGGTTTGTACAGCTGGTACGGCGGATATTGCGGTTGCAGAAGAAGCGGCGCAGACCGCCGAATATTTTGGCGCCAAAGCAGAGCGGATATATGATGTGGGAGTCAGTGGGATTCACAGACTTCTGGCAAACGTCGATATCATACAGGAAGCGCATTGTGTTGTCGCGGTTGCCGGAATGGAAGGCGCTCTTGCCAGTGTCATCGGAGGACTGGTAGATAAGCCGGTAATCGCTGTTCCGACCTCTGTCGGATATGGAGCTTCTCTGCATGGGTTATCTGCATTGCTGACAATGATTAATTCCTGCGCAAATGGAATTGCAGTAGTGAATATTGATAATGGATACGGCGCCGGATATCTGGCAGCTCAGATCAACCGTCTGGCTTTATCATAAAACGACAGGATCATCTGCAATATGGAAAGAGCATAAAAAAGAGTTCTGTTTGCACAGAACTCTTTTTTTAAATTGGAGGTAGGATGTATTAATAGAAAGTACTGTACTGACGTACAGTACAATAAACGGAGAGCATGGGATTCGAACCCACGGTGCCTGTTGGGCACACGGCTTTTCGAGAGCCGCACCTTAAACCACTCGGACAACTCTCCATTTAAAATAAGTAAAAAATTAATACTGTATTAAGATTATACCATAATTTTCCATAAATACAAGAAAAATTCCTAAATAGATTTCGATATTTTTCTTCAATATAATTGACAAGTGTCAAAATTCATTGGATAATAAGGAAAGATCAAAAATTAAGGAGGATTTTTTTACTATGAATCAATCAAACGAGTATAAGCCGTATGTTCCGGCAGACAAGGTACTGCCTGAAATTACGCCGGTCTCAATTATTCTTGGTATTGTGCTTGCCGTTTTGTTTGGCGGAGCGAATGCATATCTGGGACTGCGTGTAGGAATGACGGTTTCTGCGTCGATTCCGGCTGCAGTTATTTCAATGGGAGTGATCCGCAAGATTTTAAGACGAGACTCGATTCTGGAAAATAATATTGTTCAGACGATAGGGTCTGCCGGAGAGTCACTGGCGGCCGGTGCTATTTTTACATTACCGGCATTATTTATGTGGGCGGCAGAAGGCGGCACAGAAACACCTTCGCTGGTTGAAATTGCGTTAATCGCTTTAGTTGGCGGCGTGATCGGTATTTTATTTATGATTCCGCTTCGTACGGCGCTCATCGTACAGGAGCATGGCACACTTCCATATCCGGAAGGTAAAGCATGCGCAGAAGTATTAATGGCAGGTGAAGAAGGCGGGGAAAGCGCTTCTACCGTATTTTTAGGATTGGGCGTGTCGGCTGTATATAAATTTATTGCAGACGGACTTTGCATTTTTCCAAGTGAAGTTGATTTTGAAATAAAGAGTTATAAAGGCTCCGGCATTGGTATGGATGTACTGCCAGCGCTTTTGGGCGTCGGTTATATCTGCGGGGCCAAAGTATCTTCGTATCTGCTTGCAGGGGGTACGCTCGGATGGTTTGTGATTATGCCGTTAATCGCGTTATTCGGCGGAGATGCCGTAATTTATCCGGGCGCGGATCCGATCAGCAGTTTGAATCCGTATGGGTTATGGCGTACTTATATTCGATATATAGGAGCGGGAGCGGTTGCAGCAGGCGGTATTATGAGTCTGATCAAATCTCTGCCTCTGATCGTTCGAACATTTCGTCAGGCAGTGAAAGGATTTGGCGCAAAAGCAGGAATGTCAAATCGTACAACGCAGGATCTGTCAATGAATGTCGTACTGATTGGTATTGGCGTTACTGCGGTATTTATGTGGCTGTGTCCGGTTATTCCGGTAAATCTTTTAGGTGCGATCATCATTATTATATTTGGTTTCTTTTTTGCAACAGTATCTTCACGTATGGTAGGTCTTGTAGGAAGTTCCAATAATCCGGTTTCAGGAATGGCAATCGCTACGCTTTTGATTTCTACAATGATTTTAAAGGCAACCGGCACAATCGGAATGACTGGTATGATTGCGTCGATTAGTATAGGCTCTGTTATTTGTATTATTGCAGCAATTGCCGGCGATACTTCGCAGGATTTGAAAACCGGATTTCTGGTTGGATCTACGCCGAAAAATCAGCAGATTGGAGAACTGATTGGCGTGGCAGCGTCTGCCGTAACGATCGGCGGCGTTTTGTATCTGCTGAACGCGGCATGGACGTATGGTTCGGAACAGCTTCCGGCTCCGCAGGCAATGCTTATGAAAATGGTAGTAGAAGGCGTTATGAATGGAAATCTTCCGTGGGCGCTTGTATTTTCCGGCGTATTTATTGCAGTTGTAGTAGAAATACTTGGTATCCCGGTACTTCCGTTTGCAGTCGGGCTGTATCTGCCGATTCATCTGAGTACGCCGATGATCGTGGGCGGACTGGTTAGATTGTATTTTGAAAAGAAAAAGAATGAAACAGAAAAAGAACGTAAAAGAAAAGTGGAAAACGGAGTACTGTATTCGTCTGGTATGATTGCAGGCGAAGGTCTGGTCGGTATTATGCTGGCTGTGTTCGCAATTATTAAAGTTGGCGACAAATCGCTTGGTGATATTATTAATCTCTCAGAGACGATCAATCTTGGCAACTGGGGAGGACTTGCAATATTTGCAGTACTGACTGCTTCTCTCTATTATATTATAGTAAGAAAGAAAAAATAATATATGATACAGATTTAAAAATATAATCAGTAACATCTGCTGACATTTATCTGGCCGGCAGATGTTCTGTTATTGTCAAATGGCAGATATTCAGAAAAATAAATTGTGAAGGATTCTGGTATGGGAAAAAAGAAACGTGAGAATTTTTTAGATTATGTTCCAAAAAGAAATAAGTTATATCAGTGGGATCTGAATCAGAAGAAACAGGTAGAAGTAGCGGTTGTCAATCGCGGACTGTTTAACCGGATTGCACAGTTACTCTTTCGTAAGCCGAAGGTCAGCAAAATAGAACTGGATGAACTTGGGAGCTTTATCTGGCAGGAAATGGATGGAGCAAAAACAGTGTATGAAATAGGAATTGCAGTAAAAAATAAATTTGGAAAAAAGGCGGAGCCATTGTATGAGCGTCTGTGCGAATATATTCGGATACTCCACAATAACCGCTTTATAGTATATGAAAATAAAAAATAATATGAGATCGAAAGAAGGATGAATCATGGGCGTTTTATCAAATCTGGAACCAAAAGACGTATTTTTTTATTTTGAAGAAATCAGCGCTATTCCGCGGGCATCTTATCAGGAGGGAAAAATCAGCAATTATTGTGTGGAATTTGCCAAAAAACATCATCTGGAATATATACAGGATGATCTTAAAAATGTCATTATCCGTAAACCAGCGACACCAGGATATGAAAAAGAAGAGCCGGTGATCATTCAGGGGCATCTGGATATGGTATGTGAGAAAAAGCCGGAATGTGAGATAGATTTTGATACAGACGGCATAAAACTGATGATTCAGGGAGATTATATCACCGCTGACGGAACGACGCTTGGCGGGGATGACGGTATTGCGATTGCATATGCGCTTGCAATACTTGCCTCAGAAACAATTGCGCATCCGGAACTGGAAGTTATTTTTACAGTATCCGAAGAAGTAGGAATGGAGGGGGCGTCTGAAATTGACGTATCCACGCTGAAAGGAAGAAGGCTGCTGAACCTGGATTCTGAAGAAGAAGGGATTCTTTTGGCTGGATGTGCAGGCGGCGCAGGTATTAAATGCAGACTGCCGGTACAATGTATATCCGTCCAGGGAACGCCAATGGAACTGATTGTCGATGGATTGAACGGAGGTCATTCGGGAACAGAAATTAACAAAGGACGTGCGAATGCAAATACACTTATGGGACGTATTCTGGTGGAGCTGTCAAAAAATGTGACCTATCATTTGTCTTCTTTTTGCGGAGGAAGAAAAGATAATGCAATACCAAGAGAAAGCAAAGCGATTCTTTGTATCGATTCGCAGGATGTGCAAAAAGCGGAACAGGCGATTGAAAAAATACAAAAAGACATATCCAATGAATATGCAGTAACAGATAAAAATATAAGAATTTCGATAGAGAAGGAAAATGTGCCGCTGCCATTTCAGATGCTGGACAGTAAAAGTACCAGACAGGTTGTATTATTTGTAAATGCAATGCCGAACGGTATCCAGGCTATGAGTGCAGATGTGGAAGGACTGGTAGAAACTTCTCTGAATCTTGGGATTCTGGAATTAAATTACAAAGAGCTGCTGTTAAGTTACGCGGTGCGTAGTTCTGTAAGCAGTGCGAAAGAAGCGTTGTTAGATAAATTGACCTATCTGACAGAAAGTCTGGGAGGAAGCGTTGAAATCTCTGGAGATTATCCTGCCTGGGAATATAAGAGGGATTCTGCGTTTCGGGATAAAATGGCAGCAGTTTATCAGAAAATGTATGGGAAGATGCCTGTGATAGAAGCCATTCATGCAGGACTTGAATGCGGATTGCTGGCAGGAAAGCTGCCGGGGCTGGATTGTATTTCCGTAGGACCGGATATGGAGGATGTGCATACGACAGAAGAAAAGCTAAGCATTTCTTCTACAAAGCGTGTGTGGGAATATATTGTTGAAGTATTAAAAGAAAAATAATAAGTTTAGGTACAAAGCGTATGGAAATATGTTGTTGAAGTACCAGAAAAAAAGTAAGTTTAGGTACAAAGCGTATGGAAATATATTGCAGAAGTACCAGAAAAAAAGTAAGTTTAGGTACAAAGCGTATGGAAATATGTTGAAGAAGTACCAGAAAAAAAGTAAGTTTAGGTACAAAACGTATGGAAATATATTGCTGAAGTATTAAAAAAATGTGTTTAGGTACAAAGCATATGAGAATATATCGCTGAAGTATTAAAAGAAATATAATATTTTATATGAAAAAACGGTGAAAGAAAGACTGTCAGAGTGTTTTTTTCATCGTTTTATTATTGTTTTTTGCAAAAATTACCGATTTTTGGCAAATATCAGAGGATTTTTATTTATAATTAACAATGGTAATCTTAAAATTTTCAATGATAATAGAAAAATATTCTATGTTTTCTTTTAAATGAATTCGCTATACTGTCACTATCAACAAGGGGACACATATAATGTGTGAATATGGAAAGGAGAAAAATATGAAGAGAAAATTATTTTCAATGACAATGGCAGTGATTATGGGTCTTTCGCTTGCCGCATGCGGTTCAGGCGGAGATCAGAAGCCTGCGGACGAAGGGAATACAGCAGTAGAAGATAAAACGGACGCTCCGTCTGACGAGGGTTCCAGTGACGAAAGCACACCGGCAGAGTCAGATGACAGCGCGTCAGGAGAAGTTGCAAATAAAGATAAACCGCTCGTATGGTTTAACCGTCAGCCGTCCAATAGTTCTACCGGAGAACTGGATATGGCAGCGCTGTCATTTAACAATAATACATATTATGTGGGATTCGATGCAAATCAGGGTGCAGAATTACAGGGTACCATGGTGAAAGAATATATCGAAGCCAATATTGACAGTATAGACCGTAACGGGGACGGCGTGATCGGTTATGTACTTGCAATCGGCGATATCGGACACAATGATTCCATCGCACGTACAAGAGGCATTCGTAAAGCGCTCGGCACAGCCGTTGAAAAAGATGGAGATATTAACAGTGATCCGGTCGGAACCAATACAGACGGATCCGCATCTGCAGTACAGGATGGATCGATTGAGGTAGGCGGCAAGACTTATGTGGTACGTGAGCTTGCTTCACAGGAAATGAAAAATTCTGCAGGAGCTACATGGGATGCAGCTACAGCAGGTAATGCGATTGGCACATGGTCTTCTTCTTTCGGCGATTCCATAGATGTTATTGCATCAAATAACGATGGTATGGGAATGTCCATGTTTAATGCATGGTCTAAAGATAATAATGTACCTACTTTTGGGTATGACGCAAACAGTGATGCGGTTGCTGCCATTGCAGAAGGCTACGGCGGAACGATCAGCCAGCATGCAGACGTACAGGCATATCTGACACTTCGTGTTCTTCGTAATGCGCTTGACGGCGTGGATATCGATACCGGTATTGGTACGGCAGATGAAGCAGGCAATACGTTATCAGAGGAAGTATTTGTATACAATGAAGAACAGCGTTCCTATTATGCACTGAATGTGGCAGTTACTTCTGAAAATTACAAAGATTTTACAGATTCCACAAAGATCTACGAGCCGGTTTCAAAACAGCTGGACGCAGGCGCACATCCTTCAAAGAAAGTATGGCTGAATATTTATAATGCATCTGATAACTTCTTAAGCTCTACGTATCAGCCGCTTCTTCAGAATTATGACGATATTCTGAATCTGGAAGTCGATTACATCGGCGGCGACGGACAGACAGAGTCTAATATTACAAACCGTCTGGGAAATCCGGGACAGTACGACGCGTTTGCAATCAACATGGTTAAGACAGATAATGCAGCTTCTTATACGGCTTTATTAAATCAGTAATTTATACACAATATTGAAATAAGGACAGACAGGACGATTAGGGAGAAGAAATTCTCCCTAATCTTTTAGAAAATGAAGGCATGTATTTAAAGCAGAATCTACAAATACAGGAGTGAAAATATGGCAGATAAGAAAGATGATATCGTCTTATCGATACGCAGCATGAGCAAGTCTTTTGGCCGGAACAGAGTATTGGATCATATCAATCTGGATCTCAAGCGCGGGTCGGTTATGGGACTGATGGGTGAAAATGGTGCCGGCAAATCTACAATGATGAAGTGCCTTTTCGGAACGTATCAAAAAGATGAAGGTAATATCTTCCTGGACGGTAAGGAAGTAAGCTTTTCAGGACCTAAGGATGCTCTTGAAAATGGCATTGCAATGGTTCATCAGGAATTGAACCAGTGTCTGGAAAGAAATGTAATAGATAATTTGTTTCTGGGACGGTATCCGGTCAATTCCATGGGCGTGGTTGATGAAGGCAGGATGAAAAAAGAGGCTTCGGAGCTGTTTCGAAAGCTGGGCATGACCGTGAATCTTACTCAGCCAATGCGGAATATGTCTGTATCGCAGCGGCAGATGTGTGAAATTGCCAAGGCTATTTCTTATAATTCCAAAGTAATTGTTTTGGATGAACCTACCTCTTCATTGACTGTACAAGAGGTAAATAAGCTGTTTGAGATGATGAGAATGCTAAAAGAGCAGGGAATATCCCTGATTTACATTTCTCATAAAATGGATGAAATATTTGAAATCTGTGATGAGATCTCTGTGCTTCGTGACGGTAACCTGGTTATGACAAAAAGCAGCAAAGATACAAATATGAATGAACTGATTGCGGCTATGGTAGGGCGTTCGCTGGAAAACCGGTTTCCACCGGTGGATAATGAACCGAAAGACGTGATATTATCCATTCAGCATTTGTCTACCAAGTTCGAACCTCATCTGCAGGATATAACGTTTGATGTGAGAGAAGGAGAAATTTTTGGGTTGTATGGCCTTGTGGGGGCAGGACGTACGGAGTTATTGGAAACTATTTTTGGTATTCGGACCAGAGCTGCAGGACGTGTTTATTTTAACGAACATCTGATGAATTTTAGCAGTGCGAAAGAAGCCATGGATCATGGATTTGCTCTGATTACAGAAGAGCGGAAGGCAAACGGACTGTTTTTAAAAGGAGATCTTACTTTTAATACGACGATTGCAAATCTTAGACAATATATGTCAGGGATTGCTCTTTCAGATTCGAAGATGGTCAAGGCGACTGCAAAAGAGATCAAAATTATGCATACGAAATGTATGGGACCGGAAGATATGATCTCAAGTCTTTCTGGCGGGAATCAGCAGAAAGTCATATTTGGTAAATGGCTGGAACGTGGTCCGCAGATATTTATGATGGATGAACCTACCAGAGGTATCGATGTTGGCGCAAAATACGAAATCTATGAACTGATTATTAAAATGGCGAAGCAGGGGAAGACAATGATTGTTGTTTCTTCTGAAATGCCTGAGATTCTTGGGATTACGAACCGAATCGGTGTCATGTCCAATGGACATCTTTCCGGAATTGTGAATACAAATGAGACAGATCAGGAAGAGCTTTTAAGACTCAGTGCGAAATACCTATAAAGAGGGGGATGAACAGATATGGCAAACGGAAACGGTACGATTCTGACGGCTGAGGAGGAAATGAAGCTGCGTCAGCCGATTGAGGATTATGTTGGCAGGATACAGGAAAAGATCGATCGTCTGAGGGAGGACGGAACAGACAAGGTTTTGTCTCTTCAAAACCATATAGACAGCATCCGAAGAGATCGTATTTTAACGAAACAGGAGAAGGAAACAAAGATCGCAGCGGATCAGTCCGAGATGCAGAAAGCAAAATCGATAGAAGCAAAGAATAAAGATGAGATATCGAAATTAATCGCAGATGCAGAGGCTTATCTGAATGCGCATTTTGAAAAAGATTATTATCAAACGGTAAAAATAGCATGTCAACGGGAAAAAGCGGCTGCAATCGAAAAATATCGCGCAAAAAATACGCAGCTGAGCCAGGAACATCAGGCAGCAGTTTCCAAACTTTCTGATCATCAGGAAATCAAAGATGAGAAATACGTATATAAGAATCGGCTGTTCGATGCTAAAATGGAGCTGGAAAAAGATTTGCAGCAGATCAAAGACAGAAAACATGCTGCTTATACATATAAATATCATCTGATCGATTTGCTGCGTATGTCCAGGTTTTCTTTTGCAGAAACAGCGGCGCAGAAATGGGAAAATTATAAATATACATTTAATCGCAGAACTTTCCTGTTGCAGAATGGATTATATATCGCGATTATTTTAATCTTTATTATGCTGTGTATCATTACGCCGATTATAAAAAACACTCCGCTGCTTACTTATAATAATGTATTGAATATACTGCAGCAGGCTTCGCCTCGTATGTTCCTTGCGCTTGGAGTAGCAGGATTAATCCTTCTGACTGGTACGGATTTGTCGATTGGACGTATGGTTGGTATGGGAATGACGACAGCGACGATTATTATGCATCAGGGAGTGAATACAGGCTTTGTGTTTGGTCATCAGTTTGACTTTACAGGCCTTCCAATTGGAGTAAGAGTTATTCTGGCACTTGTTGTATGTATTCTCCTGTGTACATTTTTTACAGCGATTGCAGGATTTTTTACAGCAAAATTCAAAATGCATCCGTTTATTTCAACGATGGCGAATATGCTCGTAATCTTCGGACTGATTACGTATGCAACAAAAGGCGTATCTTTTGGAGCTATCGAACCTACGATTCCGGCAATGATCATACCGAAGATCAATGGATTTCCAACGATTATCCTCTGGGCAGCAGCGGCAATCGTGATTGTATGGTTTATCTGGAACAAGACGACTTTCGGAAAGAATTTGTACGCAGTCGGCGGAAACCCGGAAGCGGCTTCCGTATCAGGTATTTCGGTATTTCGTGTCACAGTAGGCGCATTTGTTCTGGCTGGTATTCTTTATGGATTTGGTTCCTGGCTGGAATGTGCAAGAATGGTCGGCTCCGGCTCTGCGGCTTATGGACAGGGATGGGAAATGGATGCGATTGCAGCCTGCGTAGTCGGCGGCGTATCCTTTACCGGAGGTATTGGAAAGATTTCAGGCGTTGTAGTTGGTGTGTTTATTTTTACAGCGCTTACATACTCTTTAACGATTCTCGGTATCGATACGAATCTGCAGTTCGTATTTTCAGGTATTATTATACTGGTAGCGGTTACGCTCGACTGTCTGAAATATGTGCAGAAGAAATAAATTTTATAAAAAAGAGGTCACAGTTCGGGCGTTTATCCGAACTGTTGCAAAAGGAGCCAGAGATCATCTGGCTCTTTTTTGTGAAAAGTTTACATTTATTTATGTATTTGTTATAATGAAGGGGATCCGAATAGAAACAGACAGATATTGTGATACGGAGAGCAGATGGATATGGATAAATATACGATTCTTCTTGTCGACGATGAGGAAGAAGTAATTCAGGCAATGATGAAAAAAATACACTGGGACAAGCTGGGATTTTCTGTCATTGGACATGCCTGTAACGGCGTAAAAGCGTTTGAAATGGTAGAAGAATATCAGCCTGATGTGATAATGACAGATATTCGCATGCCATATATGGATGGCATGGAGTTGTCAAACCGGATTAAATCAGAATATCCGGCGACAAAGATTCTTTTGTTTACAGGCTTTGACGAGTTTGAATATGCAAAAGAAGCCGTGCATCTGGAAGTGGAGGAATATATCTTAAAACCGATCAATTCAGCAGAATTAACAGAGATATTTACGAAACTGAAAATAAAACTGGATCAGGAGATCAGTGAAAAACGCAGTGTGGAAATATTGCAGAAATATTATATGGAATCGCTGCCGCTTCTGCAGGCAGATTTTTATTCTGCATTAATCGAAGGCAGAGTGCATGAAGATGAGATATGCAAATATCTTTCGGATTATCAGCTGTCGTTTCCGGGACTGTTTTACAGTTGTCTTGTAATTCATACGTCTTCCTGTCAGATTCCGGAGAATATGAATTCCATGCTGTTAGCCACATCCGTGCAAAAACAGGCAAAAGAACGTCTGGCAGACAAGTGGCAGGCAAAATGCTTTTCCTATCTTGGAAATACGATTCTGATTGCACAGCTAAAGAGCGAATATGAAATATCAGAATTAACGGACGAATGCGACAGATTCTGTAAATATGCCAGACGTATGATCGGAGCGGTTGTCACAATAGGAATCGGACAGGTATGTAAAGATATTCTGGAATTGCCGGAGTCATACGGCAGCGCAAGAGAAGCCGTATCCTATCGTGTTATTTATGGTACATCCAGAGCAATCAATATGAAAGAAGCAGTGCCAAAGAAGGAACCGGCAGAAAATCTACAGGAAAGTGATACGGAATTAGCTGAGTTATTTAAAATGATCCGGTTTGGTTCGGAGGAAGATGTACAAAAAGCAGCTGCCAGATATCTGGATCGTATCAATTATTCGAAAGATTCATTGCAGCAGTATCATATTGATATTATGGAACTGATCAGCGCTTTGTATCGGTTTGCAATAAAACAGAATATTACAGCAGATGATTTTTCAGAAGATATTCGTGTGCTGTATAGCAGGTTGCTTGATATGGAACAGGATGCCATGCAAAAATGGCTTACGGACAGGTGCCTGTTTTATCACAGAACAATGGTAAGCGAAAGAAACAGTTCGACAAAATCGTTTGTATTTAAGGCAAAAGAATATGTGCATAATCATTATGCGGACGGAGAACTTTCACTGGATCGTATATGTGAAGTATTAGGGGTTTCTAATTCCTACTTTTCGACTGTTTTTAAAAAGGAAACAGGAAGCTCATTTATTCATTATCTGACGGATTATCGTATGGATCAGGCGTCCGGCCTTTTGACACAGACAGATGAAAAAAGTTATATGATAGCAAAAAAGGTTGGCTATACAGATCCAAATTACTTTAGTTATGTTTTTAAAAGACAGTTTGGGGTATCACCTTCCAAATACAGAACGGAGCATGCAGAAAGTGATAAATAAATTAAAGCCCGGAAGAATGCAGTCAACAATTATGGCTGCGTTTTCCATAGTATCCATTTCTATTATGCTGATTCTGGGAGTTGTCATGTATATCAGATTTTCGGTATCATCCCGACAGGATATTATTCAGAGTACGCAGAAACTAATGGAACAAACAGGAGAAAATTTGGAAGATTATCTGGTCAGCATGCGGCAAATATCCGATGCAGTTTATTATAATGTGATTAAAGAAAATGATTTTTCAAATCGGGGAAATGATATCCGCAGAGGAATGAATCTTTTGTATGAAGCAAACAGAAGCAATCTGCGCAGTATTGCCATATATAATAATTATGGAAGTCTGATAGCCGCAGAACCAATTGCGCTGCAAAAGGAAGATCCGAATGTGACCAGGCAGGGCTGGTATGAAAAGGCGATCAGCGAGATGGAAAATATGCATTTTTCCACGCCTCATATTCAAAATTTGTTTGACGATAACAGCCGCAGATATTACTGGGTCATTTCTTTAAGCAGGGTGGTGGAGCTGTCAGGGAATGGCATTCCCTCCACTGGCGTATTAATCGTAGATATGGACTATGCCGGTATTTCCCGAATGATGAAAAAAATCAATACGTTAAATAATGGACAGTATTTTTATTTGTGCGACAATAGCGGAGAAATTATTTATCATAACAGGCAGATACAGATAAGTAAAGGAATCTCAGGTGAAAACAGTATACAGGCTTCACAATATAAAGACGGCGTATATGAAGAAGTATTTCAGGGAGAACGCAGGAAAGTAATTGTCAGCACGATTAGTTATACCGGCTGGAAACTGGTAGGGATCATTCCCTATACGACATTTAACCATGGTATGTTTGACATTCGATATTTTATCGTAATACTTATTTTATTAATGGCAATGATGCTGGCAGTCATTAATCGTGTTATTTCAGAGAAGATATCAAGTCCTATTTTAAAGCTGAACGAGTCGGTTATGGAATACGAAGCTGGAGAAAAACCGGAAATTTATATCGGAGGTTCCATGGAAATTATACATCTCGGCTATTCGATTCAGCGTTCTTATGAGCAGATCGACGCATTGATGCAAAAAATTGTACTGGAACAGACACAGAGAAGGAAAAGCGAACTGGATGCACTTCAAAGTCAGATCAATCCGCATTTTTTGTATAATGCCCTGGATTCGATTACCTGGATGATAGAAGGGGAACGAAACGACGATGCAGTCTTTATGATTTCGGAGCTTGCAAAACTGTTCCGCATCAGTCTCTCCAAAGGGCGCACAATCATCAGTATCCGTGACGAACTGCAGCATGCAAAAAGTTATATGAACATACAAAAAATACGGTATAAAAACAGTTTTTCAATTGTTTTTGAGACAGATCCGGCAATCGATACCTGCTGTACTGTAAAATTAGTATTGCAGCCAATTCTCGAAAACGCGATCAATTATGGTGTGGATGCAATGGATGATTGTGGGGAAATTAAAGTAACCGGTACGCTGCAGGAAGGAATTATAATGCTCTCAGTGACAGATAATGGCGTTGGGATGTCTGAGGAAGAGGCGGAGCTTGTATTGACTGACAGCAACCGTATGCATAAGCATGGTTCAGGAGTCGGACTTGTAAATGTAAATAATCGCATACAGATTCTGTTTGGAAAAGAATACGGACTGATTGTACAGAGTGAGCCGGATGAAGGAACGACGGTGTCTATTCGTATTCCGGCAGTATCTTATAATGAGGAAAACAGAAAAAAACTGGAAAAGGGTCATATATTTAGCAGCGAAGAAATGAGCGACAGAGAAAATGGACAGGCACAGGGTAGCACAGAAGAATGATAAATAATAAAAAATGGTTTTATATTTTGGAAGTGGTTTTGGCTGTAATGGTCGGTATACTGACTGTTACGATGATGCGCGAAAAAAATGCCAGGGATTTCAAAAAGATTACTGTGATTGTGCAGAATGCGGATGATCATCGCTGGTCAGCCTTTCGTTATGGACTCAGAATGGCGGCACAGGATCATCAGGCAGATCTGATGATTGTAAGTACAGGAGAAATGCTGACGGCTGAGGAAGAATTAAATATAATGAGACAGGAAGCAGATAACGGAGCGGACGCTTTTATCATACAGCCTGTGTCGGGAGACGATATGGAAAAAAATCTGAAAAAGATCGAAAAGAAAATTCCTGTCATGCTTGTAGAAAGTACGGCATCCCAGGAAAAAGAACTGTCGCTGCTTCCGTCGGTACAACCAGATCATTACGGGATGGGCAGAAGCCTGGCGGAAGAACTTCTGACAGATTACAATGGTAATTTAAATGGAAAAACGTTGGGAATTCTTACAGAAAACGATGAAACACAGGCTGTGACTGAAAGAAAAAAGGGATTTCAGGAATCGGTAAAAGATGCAGGCGCAACCATTCGATGGAACGTTTCCGGTTCTTTTGAAGAATATCTGCCAAAAGTAGATATTGTAATTGCGCTTGATAATGATAGTGTAATTACAGCAGCAGAATATGCAGCTGCAAATAATCTGCATGGGGCGCTGTTATATGGTATCGGTAATTCTACAGAGGCGGTTTATTATCTCGATACAGGCGTTGCTGCCTGTCTGATCGTGCCTGATGATTTTAGTATGGGTTACCAGAGTCTGAAAGTGACGGCAGAAAGTCTCGGACATTATCTGCATAAAATGGAGAATCGGACTGTTTCTTATACAATTATTCGCAGAGAAGAACTGTTTTATAAGAAAAATCAGGAAATACTGTATACGATGAGTCAGTGATCAGATTTTGAAAATCAGAGGTGTGAATATGATGAGCTGGAGAACCAGAACAGTCATGGTCATAGGGACAGGAGTGTGTACACTGTTACTGTGCGCATGCGGAATACGCCGTACGGCTGTTAGAGATAAAGTTCAGATTGGCGTCGCCTGCTATGATCAGGGTGATACCTTTCTAAACGAGATGGTCGATTGTCTCAGAGACCAGTTTGATAAAATTAAAACTGAAAATGGAGCCCACATGGTAGTAACTGTTCGGGAAGCAGCCGGTTCACAGCGTACACAGGATGATCAGGTAAAAGAACTGCTGGATGAAGGATGTCAGGTATTATGCGTCAATCTGGTGGATCGCGCAGATCCGTCAGCAATTATCGATCTTGCAAGAGAATATGATGTGCCGATTATATTTTTTAACAGAGAACCAGTAGCGGAGGATATGCTGCAGTGGGAAAAACTGTATTATGTCGGAGCTGACGCGCAGCAGTCTGGAGAGATGCAGGGAGAACTGGCTGCGGCTGCCATCCTTTCTGACCAGCAGATCGATCGTAATAACGACGGCAGGATTCAGTATGTCGTACTGGAAGGGGAACCAGGTCATCAGGATGCGATTATCCGGACAGAAAGCGCCGTAAATACTCTGAGAAATCAGGGTATCGAGCTGGAAAAATTAAGCTGCGGAATTGCGAACTGGAATCGCGCGCAGGCACAGAATCGTATGATGCAGATGATTAGCCAGTATCAGAATAACATCGAACTTGTTTTGGCAAATAATGACGACATGGCTCTCGGTGCGATCGACGCTTATAAAAAACTCAATGTTACGGAGGCTGCACTGCCTGTATTTTTTGGTATCGACGGCACGAAAGCAGGGCTGAAAGCCGTGGCGGATACAGAGCTATATGCTACCGTTTATAACGATAAAGAAGGACAGGCCGCCGCGATTGCAAATCTGGCAGCATCGATTGGCTTTGAAAAAGGAATGGATCAGATGGAGTTTGAGAATGGAAAATATATTTATCTGCCTTATTTTAAAATTACAAGCGAAAATGTGAATGAATTTTTAAAGGAATCATAACGAATGATTCACAGAAGTAAGATTTTGGAATTCTTTTTTATTGACAGCTTAATGACGAATAATTTATAATAGAAAAGACAAATCGTTTTACAATATCAGGAGAAAGAGAGGGTGCATCAAAATGCTCAGAGTGGGTATGCTTACAAGCGGCGGCGACTGTCAGGCTCTAAATGCGGCAATGAGAGGCGTTGCGAAAGGCTTAAGCTCAAATGTGGAAGAATTGGAGATTTATGGTTTTCTGGACGGATATAAAGGACTGATTTACGGAAATTACCGTCTTCTTACGTCGTCAGACTTTTCAGGTATTCTGACAAAGGGCGGAACGATTCTTGGTTCGTCCCGTCAGCCATTCAAGCTGATGCGTACGCCGGATCAGAACGGTCTGGATAAAGTAGAGGCTATGAAGCAGAATTATTACAAACTGAATCTTGACTGTATTGTAATACTGGGCGGTAACGGAACACAGAAAACAGCGAACCTGCTTCGGGAAGAAGGACTGAATGTTATCCATTTACCAAAGACAATTGACAACGATATCTTCGGTACGGATGTTACATTTGGATTTCAGAGTGCGATTAACATTGCAACGGATGCCATCGACTGTATTCATACGACAGCAGCATCCCACAACCGTGTATTTATTGTAGAAGTCATGGGTCACAAAGTTGGCTGGCTGACATTGTACGCAGGTCTGGCAGGCGGCGCGGATATCATTTTGTTACCAGAGATTCCGTATGATATTAAAAAAGTGGTATCGGCGATCGAACATCGTACGAAGGCAGGAAAAGGATTTACAATTCTTGCAGTGGCTGAGGGAGCGATTTCGAAAGAAGACGCCAAATTAACCAAAAAGGAATACAAGAAGAAAATGGAAAAATCACCATACCCTTCTGTATCTTATGAAATTGCAGCCAAGATCGGAGAAAAGCTCGGAAGCGAAGTACGTGTTACAGTACCGGGACATACGCAAAGAGGCGGCAGCCCGACGCCATACGATCGTGTACTTTGTACGAGACTCGGCGCAGAAGGCGCAAAGGCCATTTTGGAAAAAGATTTTGGCCATATGATTGCGATGGTTAATAACGAAGTCAGACGCGTTCCGTTAGAGAATGTTGCCGGTAAGTTAAAGACTGTCGATCCAAATGCTCAGATTGTCAAAGAAGCAAAACTGACAGGCATTAGTTTTGGCGATTAAATGTAAATAATGGAAAGATCAAAGCTGCTGTACGGCAGTTTCAGACTGTGTTAAAATTATCTTGTACAGATAAAATTTACACAGATGGAAATCTGTACAGCAGTTTTTGTGTTACGTTTATAATGTAATAGTATTTAAATTTAAGAATGATCAGGAGGTCGGACATATTATGTCATATACTGCGCTTTATCGAAAATACCGGCCGCGGGATTTTACAGATGTAAAAGGTCAGGATGCTATCGTGGCAACGATTCAAAACCAGATTCAGGCAGATCGTATCGGACATGCTTATCTGTTTTGCGGTACGAGAGGAACAGGAAAAACTACGATTGCCAAAATATTTGCCAAAGCGGTAAATTGTGAACATCCGAAAGAAGGAAGTCCATGCGGCGAGTGCGCTTCCTGTCAGGCAATAGCGGCTGGGACTTCCATGAATGTGATTGAAATCGATGCCGCCTCAAATAATGGTGTGGATAATATTCGTGAAATCCGTGACGAAGTATCTTATGCTCCGACAGAAGGCAGATATAAGGTATATATTATTGATGAAGTCCATATGCTGTCAATAGGTGCGTTTAACGCACTTTTAAAAACTCTGGAAGAGCCGCCGTCTTATGTGATTTTTATTCTGGCAACGACAGAAGCGCACAAAATACCAGTAACAATCCTGTCGAGATGTCAAAGATATGATTTTCATCGCATATCGATTGAAACAATCTCAAAGAGATTGCAGGAATTACTGGAAAGAGAACAAACGGAAGCAGAAGAAAAAGCAGTCCGTTATATTGCAAAGGCTGCGGATGGCGCAATGCGTGACGCACTCAGTCTGCTGGATCAGTGTATGGCATTTTATATGGGACAGAAGCTGACGTATGATCATGTACTGCAGGTACTGGGAGCGGTAGATACAGAACGGTTTTCCCGTATGTTTCGGGCAGTTATCGGGAATGAGGTCGTGGCAGCGATGCGCCAGATTGAAGAACTGGTCGGAGAAGGAAAAGATCTTGGCCAGTTTGTGAATGATTTTACATGGTATCTGCGCAATTTGCTCTTACTGCAGAGTTCGGACGATATGGAAGACGTTCTGGATCTGTCGGACGAGAATCTCAAATTATTAAAACAGGAATGTAAAATGGCAGATAGTGCAGAGTTAATGCGTTATATACGTATATTCTCTGAACTGTCCAACCAGGTGCGATATTCGGCGCAGAAACGGATTTTAATTGAAATAGCAGTCATTAAGCTATGCCGGCCGCAGATGGAAGAGGATACCGGATCTATTTTATCACGACTGATACAGCTAGAGAAAAAGATAGAGGAAGGAGTAATACAGCCGAAAGCCGCGGGACCGGCAGTTTCTTTCGTCTCTGATCGTTCGGATACGGAGCAGACAGCGGCTGAAAATCCGATTCTGCCAAAAGCAATTTCAGAAGATATCCGTAAGGTAGTTCAAAACTGGCATAGTATCGTGTCACAGATGCCGGGGTCTCTGGGCGTATTTATGAAAAAGGCGCGGCTGAGCGTCGGCGATAACGATATGCTTCTGATTGTCCTTGATGATCCGATATTGTGTGAAATGCTGACAGAAGAGGAACGACAGAAAGAAATAACAGACAGTATATCAAAAAGTATTGGAAAAGAAGTGGCGATACAGTTTCGGTATCAGGACACGGATCAGCCATTTGAGACGACATATGTGGATTTGGAACAGATCATTCATACAGAAATCGAATACGAAGATTTTTAGTGAAAGCAAATCCATCTATTGTCAGATTCAGTAAATTGCGTTAAAATCAATAACAGTCAAAAAATATATCTAAGGAGGAACAAATAATTATGGGAAGAAAAGGGGGATTTCCAGGAGGCGGAATGCCGGGTAATATGGCAAATCTGATGAAACAGGCGCAGAAAATGCAAAAGCAGATGGAAGAGGCAACGAAAGAACTGGAAGAAAAAGAAATGACTGCAACTGCAGGAGGAGGGGTCGTAGAGGTAACCGTATCCGGAAAACGGGAAGTGACCAGAATAAAGATCGATCCTGAAGCGGTAGATCCGGATGATGTGGAAATGCTGGAGGATCTGATTATGGCAGCTACCAATGAAGCGATGCGCCAGATCGATGAATATTCCCAGAATACTATGGGTAAGATTACCGGTGGTCTTGGCGGCGGAATGGGGTTATTTTAAGTATGGATTATTATAGCGCGCAGATCAGCAGGCTGATCGAATCACTGTCTGGTCTGCCGGGAATCGGCGTTAAATCCGCTCAGCGTATGGCATTTCATATATTAAATATGCCGGAAACAGAAGTGGAAAAGCTGTCGAATGCGATTATAGAAGCCAGAAGAAAAGTTTGTTACTGCAAACAGTGTTATACGCTGACAGATGAGGAAACCTGTCCGATCTGTAAAAATCCGAATCGGGATCAGAAGACAATTATGGTAGTAGAAAATCCAAGAGATCTTGCAGCCTATGAAAAAACAGGCAAATTTGAGGGAGTCTATCATGTCCTGCATGGCGCGATATCTCCAATGCTTGGTATCGGTCCCGGGGATATCAGGCTCAAAGAGCTGATGCAGCGTCTGCAGGGAGATGTTGACGAGGTCATTATCGCGACAAATTCCAGTCTGGAGGGAGAGACGACAGCGATGTATATTAGCAAGCTGATCAAACCGACCGGAATTAAAGCGACAAGAATCGCCAGCGGCGTACCAGTAGGCGGTGATCTGGAATATATCGATGAGGTAACGCTGCTGAGAGCTTTGGAAGGTCGTACAGAATTATAATCTGTGATGCTGACAACAATATCTGTCAAAATCAGCCTGTCTGTTATGCTACATTGAACGCATACCTGAAAATATGGAAAGAGGTGTGCGAAATGGCAGAACAAAAACAGAAAACGTCAGGAACACTACCAAAGAATATTCGTCAGATAGGCACAAGTACAGGAAGTACGAGAGTCTATCTGGAGGATTATGTATATACCTATTTACATACGCAGGAAGTCCTTGAGACGTGGACAAACCGGGGATTTATTCTGCTGGGCAGAATCGAAAAAACAAAAGATTATACGAGATATTTTATTAGCGGGCTGATACAGGTAGAAGATGAATATTTTAAAGATCATATGCTGGAATTTAGCGATAATACCTGGACAGCCATTTATCAGGAGATGAAAACTTACTATGATCAGCTGGAAATCGTAGGATGGGGACAGGATATCAGCAATGCATCACCGGGCCTGATTGCGGAGCTGGAACAAAAGTATAAACAGAATTTTAATATTCAAAAAAATGTAATGTTTTTGCTGAATCAGATTGAAAATGAAGAAATTTTTTACGTCTTTGAAAGAAATGTACTGCAGCGCAGGGAAGGTTATTATGTTTATTATGAAAAAAACCCTCAAATGCAGGAATATATGATTGAAAAAAATAAAAGCCGCGAACTGAATATTTCTCCAGACGAAATACAGGAACCGCTTGTTCACAGCTATCGTGAAACGCTGATGGAAAAAAAGGCCCGTATATCAGAACGAAAGTGGAACGGCGTGTTATATACAACAAGTCTGCTGTTAGTGCTTTCAGTCTGTGTACTGGGCGTCAGTACAGTGAATAACGTAGAAAAAATGCAGGATCTGGAATCTGCCGTCAATCAGATTGCAGGGAAAGGCGGACAAGCTGGTATCCGCTCATCAGACGTACCTGCCATGAGTGCGAATGTGGAGGACGGAAGCAGCGGAGATTTGAACGAGGTAAAAACCAAACCTGAGACTTTAGATGAAACATCCGAAACAGATGATAAATCGGATCAGGATGATCGGGCCGGTCAAAAAGAAAAATCTGGTGGAGATGATCCGTCCGTCGAAGCAGAAACAGAAAGTAAGGATAAAGAGGCGGATAAAACAGAGAAAAAAACGACAGCAGACGATACAGGTCAGATATCTTCTGACAGTACTGAGACATCTGCATTAACGGAGGCGCAAACCAGTCTGCTCCAGGGATATTATATTGTAAAAAAAGGCGATAGTCTTGTGGGGATAAGCAGGAAAATATATGGAACAGCGGCAAAGGCGCGAAAAATATGCGAATTAAACGGTATCGACGACATGGATAAGATTTATGCCGGGCAGAAATTAGAATTACCATAACAGAAAAAAGAGCCTTTGCGATATACAGGAGAGGATTATGGCAAAAAGCACAAATACAAACTTACGGGCACTTCCAAAGCAAAGTAAGGAAGAGCTGTCTGAGTTACAACAAAAAATCCGGATTCACAGAATGAAGATTCTGATTCTGATTTTTATCCTGGCTGGTATAGCAATCGGATTGCTTTTTGCCGCGTTTTTATATTTGGAGAATAAGGTTTATACCCATTATGAAGTTATCGAACAGATCGCGCGCAGAGAAACGGAATCGGCCGAATACGAAGAATTTCAGGGAAATGTCCTGCAATATACGCAGGACGGAGCCGTTTATTCCAGTATTACCGGAGAAGTGTTCTGGAACCAGACGTATGAAATGGAATCGCCGCGAATTACTATGTGCGAACAATACCTGGCTATCTATGAACAGGAAGGAAACCGGATTTATATTATGAATACACATGGACAGGAAGGTACGATTCAGACGACCATTCCGGTACAGCGTGTAAGTATTTCTGCGCAGGGAACAGTAGCCGTGTTGATGGAAGATTCGCAGACGAGCTATATTCACATGTACCGAAAAGACGGCAAACAGCTGGCGGCAGGAGAACTGCATATTGAAAACAGCGGTTATCCTCTGGATCTTGCTTTGTCCCAGGATGCGCAGAAGCTGGCAGTCAGTATGCTGAATATTACCGATGCAAGCGTAAAATCTACCGTGGTGTTTTATAATTATGGGACTGTAGGACAAAATGAAATTGACAATATTGTAGCTTCTTATACATACGACGATATGATTATACCTGGAATTCGTTTTGTGACAAACGACAGACTACTGGCTTTTGGAGATCAAAAAGTTCTGATTTATGAAGGAAAACAGAAACCTGCCGTTGCAAAAGAAATTAAATGTAAAAAAAATATACGTAGCATTTATTATAATAAAGAGTATTTTGGTCTGGTATTTGATGATCCGGACGCTGCCGGAGGGTATCTTACCAATGTATATAGTATGAAGGGCAGGCTGATGCTGGAGCAAAAATTTACACTTGGTTATACGGATATCGACTTGCTGCAAAACGGACTGTTGTGCATTCGTAATGATAAGAGTGTGCAGCTGTATACGATGAGAGGAAACAAACGGTTTGAATATACGTTTGACCGTAGCATTTATGACGTAATATCAGGTAAAGGTCAGTTGGATTACTGGTTTATTATGAATGGAGAAACAGACCGTATTAAATTAAAGGATGAATATTAAAAAATGAACTGGTTATATATGACAGTGATGGGATATATCGTAGTATCTGCCCTGCGGGGATTCCACAGAGGGTTTTTGCGGGTCGTTTATTCAATGGCAGCGTTAGCGATCACAGTTTTGTTTGTCGCAGTGGCAGCGCCGATGCTGCGTAACGTAATATTGGAATCTACGACGATTTCCAGACAGCTGGAGACTGGAAGTGAAAAATTTATCAAAAAGCAGGTGGATCAGAAGCTGAAAGACGGCACATTGATGGAAAGTATGGAATTGTCTCTGATTGTACTGCCAAAGAAACTGCAAAAGGAGCTGGAACATACGACGCAGTCGGCAATTCCTCAATTGCTGAAAAAGCATGGCATTTATAAAAAGATGGCGAAAACAGCTGCTGACATGATGGTATCGGTGATCGCTTTTTTTCTGTCTCTGCTGGTCATATCGCTGATCCTGTTTGTGGCAGGCAGAAGACTGGATTTGTTTTCAAGAAAACCTGGGATACGTCTTGTAAATATGATTTTTGGTTTTTTTGCAGGGATAGCGAAAGCGTTTCTTGTAATCTGGATTGTGTTTTTTTTGATACAGACAACCCAGATACTGCCTTCGAGTGCGGCAATGCTTCGTATGATTGAAGAAAATGCGGTACTCAGGGGATTGTACGAGCAGAATCAGATTGCGGAGCTTCTGAAAATGATACAGATCCGATAATTATAAAGCGAATCTGCAGGAAACAACGATTATCAATGAATTGCGGCGATATGCTGTCCGATCAGGGTATATTTCCGAAGATCCGGCATTTGAAGCTGCTGCTGACAGAGATAGTAAAAAACACAGGTTGTATGAATGACATACAGCCTGTGTTTTTATCTGTTCATATTGGAAATTTTATTTTTTGATTTTTATTTTTTTTACATTGCTCCACGCTCCGTAATATTTACGTCCGCCTGATTTTTGGAATGCCCGTACTTTTACATAATAGGTTTTGCCTTTCGTTAATCCGGCAATGGTCTTTGCGTCGGTAAATACGCCGGCAGAAATTCGCTTTGTTTTGTTCGAAGCGAAATATTTGTTTGTAGAATATGCAATCTGATATCCGTCTCCGTATGCGTACCAGTTCCATCTGACTTTTATTTTTCTGACCGGGCTGTTTGTAACGCTTTTTAGTTTTATTTTTTTTACAGATACCGGCTCGTAGTCGTCTTCATAGGAATTGCTGCTGTCGGAACTGCCGTTGTTTACCGTACCTCCGTTTGCAGTACCGTTATTTGTATTTCCGTTGCTGGGAGGCGTAACGACCGGATTGGAAGGGACGCTGCTGTTTGTCGCTGTCCAGTGCGCATATACCGTTCCGTTGGCCTGAAATACGGTATTTGTATTGATCTGGGTTCCGTTATATGCTTCGGTGTACCAGCCGTCAAAATTATATCCGTCTCTGTAAGCAGTCGGCAGATATGGGAGCTTCTGACCAGCGGTAATGACAGAGGACTGTCCGTTTACCGTACCGCCGTTCGGATAAAAAGAAATGGTATATTCGTTTGCTCTTGCAGTTGTAAAAGAACCGATTCCGGATTCTATCCGCGTGGTGTCGGCAATATAATAAACTTTAAAAAAATAAGTTGTATTTGGCTGCAGTCCGGTTAAAGTGGTCGTAAGCGCGGTCGTACTCGTATACAGATTCATTACACGCGATTCTGCCAGATAGACATTGGACATACCATACGAAATGCCCCAGGTTCTTACGTAAGTATTCGGTATAATCGTTGTAATTGCCACAGAGGTATCTTTAATATCTGAGATATAAAAATCTCTGTAATTGGCATCATAATTATCCCATTGCGCATAAACGTTTGTATTCATGGAAAACGTTGTATTTGTCGTAATCTGGGTTCCTCCGGAAGATTGCGTGTCCCAGCCTCTGAATGTATATCCGGGTCTGACGGCAGTCGGAAGACTGGTAAGTCTTTGATTTACGGTCGTCTGGCTGCTGTTGCCGTTGAGTGTTCCGTAACTGGCATTGAAAGTGATTACATATTCCGGTTTTGGAACGATGCCTGAAGAAGAGCGCGTAGTCATAAGACGCGGGATTTCAGGTACGTCCGCTGCGTGCAGCCGCCGCAGCGCTGCTTCTGATTCGATCTGTTTATTCTCGTGTTCAAAGTCTGTTGCAGCCGCAGAGCTTTCTGCTTTTATGTTTGCAGGATTTATATAAAATAAGCAGAACAGCAATGTGCAAAGAAAGACACTGATCGATTGTGATAATTTTTTCATGGCATTTTCCTCACTTTCATAACTTAATATACAAAAAGATTAGCATAAATATCCAGAAGAATCAATCCGGATTCCTATTTTTTTGTGTCTTTTGTTTATTCTTTGTAACCAGTCACTCTGTCTGAACGATTACGATTCTTCCTGCCAGCTGTGCGCTTTTATTCGTTCGTATTCATCCATACTGATATTCAGAACGGTTCCGTGTTTGAATCGGTAAGGAAAAGCAAATTGTCCGTCAGCCCTTGTAAATGTGCCAGATGCCAGACTGTCTGCAACAAACGGAACATATCCCTGCCCGGAACCCCGCACGCCGTAATAATCCAGAAACAGGCACCAGCGACCGTCTGCCAGCCGGATTGCGGTAGGCGCTTCGTAATGGACGCCGTCCAGTCCGGCCATGCTCTGGTCAAATGCGGGTATTCTTTCATAAGGGCCTGTAATCTGCGTGGATTTTAACAGCAGATTATTCGCAGGATTTGCATCGCTTTTAACAAACAGATAATACATACCGTTTTCTTCGTATATTGCAGAATCGATCACGCCGCTGTCTTCTTTTTCATAAAGCAGCGCGGGTTCTGAATAATTTGTAAAATCTTTGGTGCGGCAGTAGTAAATCCGTTTTTTTGCATAGTCGTCTTTTTTGTGTGACGATGACCAGTGCAGAACATAGTCGTTTTGCGTTTTATCATAAATAATATCCGGCGCCCACATGCAGCCAAGATCATCGTTTCCAATCTTTATCAGTTTTTGTTCTGACCAGTCTGTCAGATTATCAGATTCCCACACAGAAAAGCATTTGCTGCCGTTTCTGCTGATTTCCTCCCAAAATCCCGGATTTTGCCTGTGTCTGCCATAAGAGATGCTCAGGTCAGTGGCAAAAATATAAATTTTTTTCGTTTCCCTGCACCGGATAATCGTAAAGTCGCGTACGCCTTTTTTGCCGTAATAAGCCCAGAGTACCGGATTTGAGTCGTTAACGGCCTCCCAGTGAAATCCGTCCCTGCTGACAGCGAAATAAACCTGTTCTCCGTCCGGAGTATCTTTTTCTTTAAAATGTACAAATAAATATGCCTGTCGTTCCATTTTTCAGCTCCTTTATCATTTGATAATTACAGCATAAATAGCAGTGGAAGAAAAGTCAATGCCAATGATTAATTTTAACAAATATTAAAAAACCGCTAACAAAATTAAAAAAACATCCGATAAACAAGTTATAGAACTTCACAAAGCAGCAAAAAAACAGCAGCATTCAAGTGGAGTTTTGTAGAAATTTGATTCAGGGATGAGACGATGAAAGGAGATGCCTATTATGCGTATAGATGCTTATAACCAGATTGCAGCCTTATACAAAACGACAAAGCCTTCTAAGGCAGCGGGTACCGCAGAAATCAGCTCTGCACGTGATCAGGTTCAGATTTCGAGGGCAGGGAAGGATTATCAAATCGCAAAACAGGCAGTCGCAGCAGCTTCGGATATCAGGGAAGATAAAGTTGCAGAGCTTAAATCAAGCATAAAGTCTGGAAACTATGACGTTGATACTGGAGATTTTGCGAGCAAATTGTTAGCGAGCTATTATGCGGCTAATTAAAGTAACAAAACAAAAAGAAATGTGAGGATAAAATGTGGCAAGTTTAATGGATGACCTGGTACAGGTCTTAGAGAGCGAGAACGAACAGTATCGGAAATTAGCCGAGTTATCTAAGGAAAAAAAACAGGTCATCATAGATGCCAACGTTCCGGCGCTGGAAAAAATTGTAGATTTGGAACAGGATGTAACGAGCAGAATCCAGAATCTGGATAACCACAGGCGCAAGGTCATGAGCGATATGGCCGTTGTGCTCAATAAGCCGGAGCAGGATTTTACACTTGATTCTGTTATCGAAATGCTGGGCAGCCAGCCAAAGGAACAGAAACGGTTACAGGACGTAAAAGAACAGTTAAAGACGACATTAGCAGAAGTTCGGAAAATCAATGAACAAAACCAGACATTGCTGAATCAGGCTCTGGAAATGGTAGAGTTTGACCTGACTCTGTTTCGAAGCATGCGAACCGCACCCGAGACAGCGAACTATAACAAGAACGCATATAATACGGGAGAGATACTAGGTGGCGGCGGATTTGACGCAAAACAATAACGGACAGGAGTGTGAGCAATTATGGCAAATGGAATGGGTTCTATTTTTGTAGGGCATTCGGGGTTGAAAGCTTCTCAGGATTCGATTCATAATGTAGCAAACAACCTGGCTAACGTAAACACCAACGGGTATGTACGTCAGCAGGTTGTTTTTCGTGATGCACGCTACAGCAATTTAGCATATTCCAAAAACAATTACAAAAAATTAATAGGACAGGGAACTTCCATCGGGGAAATCGTTCATGCAAGGGATATTTTTCTGGATAAGGCATTCCGCAAGGAAAACGGAAGGCAGGCCTATTACCAGGCGAGCTACGATGCCATTGACGAAGTGCAGAATTTCTTTCAGGAGCTGGAAGGAACTGCGTTCCAGCAGATATTAGACGGCAATGAGGGCAGCCTGTGGCAGGCATTTGAGGAATTTTCCAAAGACCCGTCGGACATGGCGGCACAAAACCTTGTAATCCAGAAAGCAAGCCTGTTTGCGACAAGGGCGCAGGCAGTTTTTAAAGGGCTCATGGATTACCAGAAGGATATCAATATTCAGATTTCTGATAATATAGATGATATTAATAAATATATCAAACAGATTTACCAGTTAAATGTACAGATTGCATCCATAGAATCCGGCGGGCGCGAAACAGCGATGAATGAGCGCGATGCAAGGGATTATGCAATCGACCAGCTGAGTAAATATGGAAATATTACATACGAAGAAAGAACAAATGGCACCGTATCGATAAAATTCGAGGGTGAGCTGGTAGCGGACGATATGTTCTTCTATCAGATGGGAAAACAGACCGATAAGCTGACCGGGTATATTACTCCGTACTGGCCGCATTTGTCCAATGAGGATGCAGGACACTACTACGAAGTATTTGATTTTACAAGGGAAATCAGCACACAGTTTGATACGGATATCGGCGAGCTGAAAGCGCTTGTGCAGGCAAGGGGCAAAACCGTTTCGAATTTCAACGATATCCTGAATGCAGACCCGGATGTATTTGATGAAACAGTCGGCCTGTCGATTATGCAGAATACACAGGCAGAATTTGACCAGCTGGTGCACGGCATTGTCAAGCAGATTAACGATCTGCTGGCACCGAATAAGAAAATGGACAGCCTGGTTGTCCGGGTGCAGAATGCGGATGGCAGCTATTCTTATTCCAATTACCGGAACGTAAAAGTACTGGATGAAGAAAACTGCTGCGTCGGCGTAGACGGAAAGAAGCCGCCGCAGGAGCTGTTTACAAGGTCTGGCTGCCCGCGTTACAAGGAAGTGTCTGCGTTCGACGAGAAAACAGGCGAATGGCGCACGTTTTATATGTATAATGAAGAAGACGTGAATGACTCAGAGCCTTATCATATGAGCAATGGCCAGACATACCGGGTATTTAATGAAGAAAATGCCATGGTTTCTGATATGAAAATAGGGCCGGGTGTCAATGGCGACGGCATTAAGGCGGACGGAACGCTGGATATTATATCCGATTCCGAACCAAAGCCGTACACGCCGTGGGATAAGCCTGGAAACAGGAAATACACAGGCCAGAAAATAAACGGACACTGGATTATCAATGAAGATTATAAATACGATACATCCAAACAGTACACATCGCTGGAAATCGAAATTAATTTTGCGCTGCTGACGGATATTAAAAACCTTCCGCATAAGCATGATAATATGGAAATTGCCCATGACATGGCAATCAAGCTGGCAAATTTATGGGATGACAAGACACTGGCGATTAATCCGCGTTACACACAGTCAAAGTACAGTTACAGTGAATATTACAAGGAAATGATTGGTGAAATAGCAATTGTCGGTTCCATGTACGGAACAACGGCAGAAAAACTGGAAGGAACGCTTTCTTCGGTAGAAAACCACCGCAATGAGGTTATCGGTGTATCTACAGACGAAGAACTGACCCGAATGATAAAATACCAGAATGCGTACAATGCTTCCAGCCGCTATATCCAGACAGTCAGTGACATGATAGAGATGCTTGTAACAGGATTATAACAGCATATGCCGGGACATGAAACACTGCGGGCAGCAGTCTCATGCTTTGGAATATGAGGACGTGAGGTGAATATATGAGTTCTACATTTTTCGGATTGAATATCGGCTGGTCTGCATTAAATGCATATTCAGCTTCCATAAATACAACAGCAAATAACGTGTCCAATGCCAATACGCCGGGCTACAGCAAGCAGGTTGTAAACCTTGAAGCAAAAGCAGCGCTGCGCAATTACACATACGGCACGTTAGGCAGCGGTGTAGACGCGGTTTCGATTACGCAGCTGCGCAATACTTATTATGATGTAAAATACTGGACGAACAACAGCAATGTCGGGCAGTATGAGAAAAAAGTATATTATATGTCCCAGATTGAAAACCTGTACCGGGATGATTCGGTCAATCTGGCTGGCTTTGAAAAGCTTTATTCAAAAATGTTTAAAACCATGGATTCCTTAAAGGGCGCACCAGCGGATTTATATATCCGCAACCAGTTTATCAACGATGCGCAGAGCATGATGGAATACTTCAACAGCATGTATAAGAACCTTCAGGATATCCAGTCTGACTGTAATCAGGAAGTCAAGGCGCTTGTTACGGATATTAATTCCTATGCGCAGAAAATTTCGATTATTAATGAAAAAATCAATACGATTGAAATCCAGGGCAGGCGTGCAAACGAGCTGCGTGACCAGCGCGCTTACCTGCTTGACCAGCTTTCTGCGATTGTGCCGATTGAAATCGAAGAAACCGAAGTACAAAATTCCTATGACCCGGACAATTATCTGGGCGGCACCAGGTTCCGTGTGCGCGTAGAAGGGCAGCTTCTGGTAGACGGCAGCGACTATAACGAGCTGGAATGCTACGCGCGTACAGAAAAAGTCGGACAGAGCGATATCGAAGGACTGTATGATATCCGCTGGTCACATACGGGCAATGAATTTTACGCTTCGTCTGACACGATGTCAGGGGAATTAAAAGCAGTCTTAAATATCCGTGACGGCAATAACAAAGAAAACTTCCAGGGAATCATGTCCAAAGTAGAGGGCAACAAGATTACAATAGAAAACCCGAACATTACAACCGTAGAAGGCATGAACATGCCGGCAGCAGGGCAGATTACGATTGCAAACCGCACTTACGCCTATTCCAGGTTTGAAATGCGTGTTTCCCTGGATGAAAACGGCAAGGAAAAATACAGCTATGTATTTGAGCTGGAAGGGAATAACGTATCTTCCCTGGCCGGAAAAGCCGGACGGGAAGTATCGATTGGCCGTGCCATTGATTCACGCGGCATTCCGTATTATATGTCGCAGATGAATGAATTCCTGCGTTCCTTCTGCCGTAAATTTAACGATATGCAGATTTACGGAAAAGGAGACGGGACAGTCGACAGCGAGGGCAATGCCGTAGGAGAACGTTATACCATTGATGCAGACGGAAATGTCATTCCAAAAGACATTGATTATAAAAACGGCGGTGTTGATACGGAAGGCAACCAGATGGGTGCGTTTTTCGTAGCAATTAAGCCAAACGGCGAAGAAAATACATTTTTAGATACCAAAAAATCAGATGGCGAACCAGGCCAGCGCATGAAATATTCGTCAGATGCCATCGGCGGCAATTATTACCAGCTTACCGCAGGAAATGCGGCTGTTAATAATAAGAGCCAGAATGTAACGGCTGGGTATTTTGCATCATCCATCCGCACAGACACGGATGAAAGCGAGGCCGGCATTATCGATATGATGCTGCAGTTAGAGTCCAAGACACAGATTTACCGCGGGGCAGGCGGCGACCAGTTCCTGCGCTATATTATCTCGGACATTACCGTAGATGCCCAGGAAGCAGAAATTCTGGCTGCGAATTATGGAGATATCGGTTCAATCGTAGATACTTACCGGATGTCTGTTTCCAGTGTGGATGAAGACGAGGAAGGCATGGACTTGATTAAATTCCAGAACGCCTACAATCTCGCTTCCAAAATCATATCCACAATGAATCAGATGTATGACCGGCTGATTACGCAGACAGGTGTATAAAAGGAGGGAACGGCTATATGATGCGAGTAACAAATTCCATGATTGTCAAGCGGACCAAGACAAATATCAATAACAACAGGTCCAAGGTAGACTATACCAATAACCAGATGTCTACCCAGAAGAAAATTACAAAGCCTTCCGACAACCCGATTATTGCAATCCGTTCCCTGCGCCTGCGCAGCACCTTAAGCACAATTACGCAGTATTACGAAAACAATATCCCGGATGCAGAATCCTGGATGGACTGTACGGAAACAGCGCTGACCAATATGAAAGACCTGCTCACAGATGCATACAGCCGCGTAGTATACGGTGCAACGGACGAACTTGAAACCGAAGACCGCCAGACTATTTTAAAAGCGCTCCAGTCCCTGCAGCAGCAGATTTACTGCGAAGGCAATGCAGATTATGCAGGAAGGACGGTCTTTACCGGATATAAAACAGACCAGAACCTGACGTTTATGAGCAATGCGGAAGCAAAACAGGAGCATTACGAGATTACCGAAAAATTTGATTACCGGGATGTCGAAAAGAAAAAATATTATGCAAACGGGTTTGATGATACTTCGGACGAAAACCTGAAAAATAACAGCCCGGATGTATTTAAAGAGGTTGAGCTTAACAGGCTGCGGCTGGCTTATGACAAGATTACGAAGGATGGGAATTCGCTGACCATTTCTTACGGTGATGTTGTCGACACAAAATTTGAAGAAAATAAGATTACCGTTGGCGTAAAAGGCGGCGGCAGCATTACCGCCGAGCTGGAAGTTCAGAAAGATGCGGCCGGCAATGTTCTGACGGATGCAGACGGCAATCCTCTTATGGCATTAAAACAGCCGCTGACAGTTGTGCAGCCGAATAGCGCAGAAGGGGAGCAGTACCATATCCATCAGACATCGGCTGGTACAACGCCGCCATATACTTACGGCGTATATAAAAATGAAGACTGGGATGCAGCGAGTAATCAGCCAAAAGCCGGTGCTGTGCCAGCAGAAACCGTGAATATACAAGTAGCTGGCGATAACACGAAAAGCCCGGTGCTGTCTGCCGGTGCAGGCACATCTGCTCCAATCAGCTACCGGGTAACAGATACCACATCGCTGCGTGATGCTGATTATAAAATCGGTGATAACGAAATCGTGTTTGACCATGAAAACGGCGAGCTGATTTTCAGTGATAAAGTAGCGGAGGTATTGGACTCCAACCGTGCAGACTTACAGCTGGATTATGATAAAACAGGCTTTGAAGAAGGCGAGCTGCGCCCGGAATATTATTTCAACTGTACCCGTTACATGAAAGACCGGGACAATATCACATATGAAAATTTCGATGAAGACGGAAACTGGCTGACGCAGGGCATCTTTTACAATATCGCCGGCGGGCAGCAGATGCAGATAAATACCGAGGCAAGGGAAGTCTTCAATTCCGATATCCGCCGTGACCTGGATGAACTGATTGATATCGTAAGCACAGCTATTTCTGCGCAGACAACAGTAGATGATATCAAGAAAAAAATTGATTCCGGAAACTATGAAGGCGAGGATTTGAAAAAGCTGGAAGAATGGTACGATGCAGCAAATAAACAGCTTGACTATGCAAAGCAGAACATGCATGATACCTACAGTTCTTACATTACAAAATTCCAGGGCTATCTGGATGATACCAATCTGGAAATCACAGACCTGGGCGGCCGCGGCGAACGCGTAGCGCTGACCAAGAGCCGGATGGGCGTGCAGCAGTCCACCTTTAAGGAATTAAAATCCATTAATGAAGATATGGACTTGTCAGACCTTGTCATTAACTATACAGCAGCATCCGTTGCTTACCAGTGTGCACTGCAGGCAGCAGCGAAAATAGGCAAGATGACACTGCTGGATTTCATTTAAACTGGCTGCATAGCATGCACAGGACAGCAGGATTAATATCATAATAAAAGGACATGGACGTCAGAAACATTGCGGTGTTTTTGGCGTTCATAACTTTCATCAGAATTTATTCAGAAACAGAACACAGGGCATATTTAAAAACAATCATGCAGAATGCCCAGAAACGCAGAAGGAGTATCAAATGAAGGCAGATACGAGATTATTTGGCGAGATTGATATACAGGATGATAAAATCATCACATTAAATGAAGGCATTATCGGATTTCCGGATTTGCAGCATTTTACGCTTATTTTCGATGAAGAAAAAAAGGAGAAGGCCGGCGTAAAATGGCTCCAGTCGATGGATGACCCGGATTTTGCGCTGCCTGTCATCAACCCGCTGGACGTAAAACCGGATTATAAGCCGTCCGTCAGCAGGGAAGAACTGGAAGCACTCGGCGAAATGCCGATTGAAAGCACCTTTATCCTGGTTACAATCACCGTGCCGAAGGACATCGAAAAAATGTCGGTGAACCTGAAAGCCCCGTTTATCATCAATATGGAAAACCTGCAGGGAGCGCAGCTCATTGTGGAAGACGATTACCCGGTCAAATACATGATTTATGACATTTTAAATAAGAAGAAAGCAGGTGAGCAGTAATGCTGGCACTGACCAGAAAAAAAGGCGAAGCACTGGTGCTGAACAACAATATTGAAGTAACGATACTTGAAATCCGGGGCGATCAGGTAAAAATAGGCGTATCTGCTCCAAAAGAAGTACCAATCTACCGTAAGGAAGTATATCTCCAGATTCAGAAAGAAAACGAAGAATCATCCAGCGCAGAAAGCATGGAAATATTGAAAAATATGTTTTAATATAAATTTTTCAGGTATACGAACCGATATAAAGAGCAATAGGAGTAGTGGGCAAGCCAGAGCATTCGCATGGAGGTGATGATATGGCGATAGAAGCAATGAACATGGCTGCAGTGACTTATCATGGACGAACGTCAGGTGCAGCAGAACATAAGAGCAGGACAAATGAAAAGCCAGCTGCAAAGACACCCGCAGCCGAAACTGCTGACAGGCCGGAAGAAAATATCTCGGATTCTGAAATCAGGCTTTTTGAGCCGGTAAGGGAAGGACAGCAGGAAAAAAAGAAAGAGTTTCAGGGCGGCAGCCAGCAGAACAACAAACAGCTGCAGCAGGCAATTGAAAAGTTCAAGGAAAAAATGAATCATAAAACGGAAGCAGTATTCGGCATCCACGAAGGCACGAACCGCGTTATGATTAAGATTGTAGACAAGGACACAAAAGATATATTAAAAGAATACCCGCCGGAACAGACACTCGACATGATTCAGAAGGTGTGGGAAATGGCTGGGATAATGTTTGATGAGAAATTTTAGGAGGGAAAGAATATGACGATTCGAATTACGGGAATGAACTCGGGGCTTGATACAGATGCGATTATTTCAGAGCTGGTGTCTGCGTATCGGGCGAAAGGTGATAAATATGTAAAATCGCAGACAAAGCTGTCCTGGACGCAGAGTGTGTGGAAATCATTGAATACAAAGATTTTTAATTTTTATAAAAGCCTGGATAATTTCCGGTTTGGCGGGCTGACAAGTAAGAAAGTCACGGTATCAGATTCTTCAAAAGCTTCGGTTACAGCAAGCAGCAGTGCGATGAATGGCAATCAGACACTCGAAGTTCTCAGAACAGCACAGGCTGGGTACATGACAGGCGGAAAACTAAATGAGCTGTCAAGCAATCCGTCTTTAGGAGAAGTTGGCTATTATGGCGGGACTGGCAAAATAACGCTCAAAGGAAAAGATGGCGAAGCAGAAATAGAGGTGAAGTCTTCTACAAAGGTTGAAGATTTGGTGAAACAGATTAACGAGTCAGGTACAGGAATCGAAGCCAAGTTTGAAGATGGCGCGATTACATTAGTATCTGAGGGCAGTGCTTTCGAGATTACAGGGGATTCGGATGGCAAGCAGGCGCTGAGCAAATTAGGAATCAGTGATGGCTTTAAAATCGAAGGTTCTTATGAAAAATCTGCATATCTGCTGGGCAATACGTTATCGGTAACAGGGAAAGAGACTACAACATTATCAGAACTGGGTTATAATGGTACTGGAAAAATCAAAATCCAGATGAAAAAAGATGGCAGCAATAATGGCCAGGCGATTGAACTTAATGTAGACAGTACGACTACTATTAAAGATTTACAGGATCAGCTGCAGGGTACAGGTGTTGAATTAAAATTATATGAACACACAAACAGGCTGAGCTTTGTAGCAAGCGAGACAGGATCAGCTACAGATTTTGATGTAACAGCAGATGATGATGTTTTAGATAAATTAGGATTATCTGCATCAGCTGGTGCGATTAAAGGCGCAGGAACAGATGGGGCGACTGGCAAGGTAATCGGAGATAAGTTAAAGGCAGGCGGTGTGCTGTCAAAAGATACAAAACTGACAACAGATTCTACTTTATCACAGCTGGGATATAATGCTGGTGATGGCTGGATTACAATAAAGGGAAGCAAAGGCACTGCCAGGATTAAAGTAACAGCAGATACTACAATTAAAGATTTTATCTCACAGGTTAACGAGTCAGGAGCCGGCGTCAGGGCATCCTTTGACGCTGAAAACCAGCGTTTTAATATTGCATCAGAAAAAACCGGAGAAGAAGGAGATTTCCAGCTTTTGGGGGATGGTGTAAACGGGGATATGGCGTTAAATATGATGAAGCTTACGGATGCATCAGGCGGAGTTAAAATGGATGGCCAGGATGCCCTGATTAAGCTGAACGGCGCAGAGTATACATCTTCAACGAATACCTTTAAGGCAAATGGACTGACAATACAGGCACAGGGTGTCACAAATGGAAAAATTACAATTACAACCGATACAGATGCCCAGGGCATGTATGATAAGATTAAAGGGCTCTTTGCAGATTATAATGCATTAATAAACGAAATGTCGAGTCTTTATAATGCAGATTCTTCCAAAGGTTATGAGCCGCTGACCTCAGATGAGAAAGAAGCGATGTCTGAATCCGAAATTTCTGAGTGGGAAAAGAAGATTAAAGATTCGCTGCTGAGAAGGGATAATACATTAAGCGGTATTATGAGTGCAATGTCAAGCGCAATGTCGATAACCGTGAATGTAAATGGGAAAAAATACAGCCTCGCGAATCTTGGCATTAAAACACAGAGTTACTTTACCAGTTCTAAAAATGAAAAATATGCCTACCATATTGATGGAGACAGTGAAGACGATACATCGTCTGCGAATCCGGATAAACTGATGGATTTGCTGGCTTCTGACCCGGATGTTGTGGAAGACGTCATGAAGCAGATTACTTCGAAATTGTATTCAAACCTGGATGCTAAGATGAAAGCCACCTCACTCAGAAGTGCATATACGGTATATAATGATAAGGAGATGGCTAAGAATTATAGCGATTATACGACAACCATCAAGAAGTGGAACGAAAAAGTAGCAGATATAGAGGACTCTTATTATAAGAAATTCTCTGCAATGGAAGTGGCGCTGTCTAAATTGCAGAGTCAGATGTCATCTTTCACCAGCATGCTTGGCTAAACATGTGCAGTCATAAGCTGCATGTATTTGCAACATAAAGATTTTGCTGAAATTATAAAATATAGAGTGAAATACCCCACAGTTTTGAGAGCATGGAGGCTTTTTAGTGCTGCTGTCTGCTGTAGGGTATTTCGTTGATTTCAGCATTAAGTACACAAATCATTATTTAATATCGGATATCAGGGAGGATTCGAGATGTTAAAGAATAATGCATATTCAGCATATGCGACAAATAAGATACTGACTGCTACACCGGCAGAGCTGACACTGATGTTATATGAAGGGGCAATCAAGTTCTGCAATATAGCAGTGAAAGCGATAGAAGACAAAGATATAGAGAAAGCCCATACAAATATTGTAAAAGCAGAAAAAATCATTGAAGAATTTCAGTCTACCTTAAATTACAAATATGAGGTAGCAAAAGATTTTAATAATGTGTATACTTATATATATGAGCGTCTTTTACAGGCCAACATGAAAAAAGATAAAGAAATTCTGGAAGAAGTATTGACTCATTTGCGGACAATGCGTGACACATGGAAAGAAGTCATGCGGCTTGCTTCGGTACCGAAATAGAGAAAACATGCAGCATGCTGCATAATCATATAGAGAATCAGGGGTGTATATATGCAGGAACAAGAATATCTGGAAATTATGACACAGAGCCTGACAAAGAAACTGTCTGTGCTGGGGGAAATCCGAAAAAAAAATGAAGAACAGAGGGTCTTATTATTAGATGAAAATCTGGCACCAGAAGATTTTGAAAGGAATATTGAAAGTAAAGCACAGCTTGTAGAAAGCCTGGAAATGCTTGATGAAGGATTCGATAACCTGTATGAGCGTGTCCGGGAAGAAATTACGGGCAATAAGGACAAATACAAAGACCAGATTCAGAAATTTCAGGAACTGATTCGGGATATCACAGCAGCCAGCAGCAGCATACAGGCAGAGGAGAAAAGGAATTATGAGCTGGCCCAGCGTAAGTTCAGTGATGTGAAAAAGCAGATACGGGAAGTAAAGACAAGCCAGAGCGCAGTTCAGCAGTATTATAAGAATATGATGAAAGTAAATTATATAGATGCTCAGTTTATGGATGATAAAAAGTAAAAGATAAATAATGAATCAATGCGGGATAGGAATCCCGAATCAATATTGAGTTTTTGCAGAAAGAAAATGACCGGGTTTTGTAAAAAGCCGGTCATTTATGATTTAACATCATATTTCAGAAAATTTTCTATTGCAATGTTATTATAACCGGTTATAATAAAATATAGGTTCCAAGAATGTATCATAAGGATATATCGCAAAATGTTCAGGGTGTGAAACCGTTTTCTGGATAATAAGATGAAATCAGCAGTCGTAACATGCAATTCACGGAGAGACAGCACAATGGCCGAAACAAAGAAGCTTCCAATTGGAGAAGAATTTTTCCGCAATATCCGGACAAAAGAATATTACTATGTAGACAAAACCAGGTTAATTGCAGATTTATTAAAAACCAGAGGCAGCGTCAATCTTTTTACTCGTCCGCGCCGGTTTGGGAAAAGCTTGAATCTGGATATGCTGAAATCCTTTTTTGAAATCGGGGCAGATGCTTCTTTGTTTGAAGGGCTGGATATTGCAAATGAAACGGAATTGTGTGAGCAGCATATGGGGAAATATCCAGTTATTTCGGTCAGTCTGAAGGATGTCAGTGCAGTATCGTATGAAGGAGCGCTAAACAGGCTGTCAAGGGTCATTAAAAAAGAAGCCCGCAGGCACCAGTATCTGCTGGAAAGTGACAGATTGACAAAGATTGATAAAGCATGTTTGCAAGAGCTTTATAACAGGTATCTGGATGAGGATGTGCAGCAGGAAAGCTTAAGCCTGCTGTCGGAAATGCTGAAAAAACATTTTCGTGAAGGTGTCATGATACTGATTGATGAATATGATGTGCCTCTGGACAAAGCATATGAAAATAAATATTATGACAGGATGGTTTCACATATCCGCTGCATGCTCAGTGCAGCTCTTAAAACAAATGAGAACCTGGAATTTGCTGTAATCACAGGATGCCTTCGGATTGCGAAGGAAAGTATATTTACAGGATTGAATCATTTTAAGGTGTATGCGGTTACAGATTATGACTGTGCACAGTATTTTGGTTTTACAGACAGGGAAGTCCGGCAGATGCTTCAGTATTATGGAGTTCAGGAGCGGTATGCAGATATGAAAGAATGGTATAACGGATATCATTTTGGCTCTGCTGACGTATACTGTCCATGGGATGTAATCAGCCAGTGCAGCAGGCTTATTGCGTCAAAGGAAGCAAAGATGGAAGCACACTGGGCGAATAGCAGCAGCAATCAGATTGTGCAGAGCATCATAGAAGGTGCATCAGCAACAGTAAAAGAAGAAATAGAGATTCTGATTTCTGGAGGTCATGTGGAAAAAAATCTGATTCCAGAACTGACATATGCAGACCTGGACAGCAGGGATGCAGATGTCCGCCAGACTTATCTGTGGAGCGTGCTTTTTGCAGCTGGTTATCTGACTGCACAGGGAGTAACGGCCGGGGGAGAGTACCAGCTGGTTATACCAAATAAAGAAGTATTGAAAATATATGAAAGTAAAATCAAATCTTGGTTTAAGGTAAAAGCGGTCAGTGATACAGATAGCTGGAAGGAGTTCTGTATGGCAGTTGCAGGAGGAGATGCAGCAGCTGTGCAGACAGTCTTTAATAAATTTCTCTCAGATTCTATCAGCATTCGGGACACATTTGTAAAAAAAGAGATGAAAGAGAATTTTTATCATGGCATGCTGCTGGGACTGCTGAAGGCGGAACAAAGCTGGATTGTAAAGTCCAACGCAGAATCTGGCTTTGGATATACAGATATTATGCTTATAATTCCAGCGGAAAAAAAAGGATGTATTATTGAAGTAAAATATGCAGAGAAAGGAGAATATAATTCTAAATGTACAGAAGCGATGAGACAGATTGAAAATGGCAGATATGAAGATATCCTGAAACAGGAAGGAGTGGAAAAGATTCATAAGTATGGAATTGCCTGTTATAAGAAGGCTTGTAAAGTGGTGCACTGTCAGACGGGCTGAAAGAGATTTCATTTTTCTGCAGACGACAGTGTATGAATGTGATTGTTCGGATAGTTATGTAAAAATAGAAAAACTGAGAGATAAAAATGATGGATAAAAAACTTGTGATTACTGATAATAATACAAAATATGCTGATAACCATGTGGAACATTCAGATATCGCAGAGTATTTTATATTAAATGTAAATGATAATGGAATTGGGGCTGTCGCATTAAGAAATTCTAATACAATACAATGTCTTTTGTATATTATATAAAAGTATCTTTATGTTAATTGTTAAAAGCTCAGTGCGATAGCCCCAGAAATGTTAGAATTGAAATTGGCAATCAATTTCTTTACAAACTTTTATTTCACATTTTCCAAAAATGCGAAGATATCGTCATAATTTACAACTGTATGTGTTTTTTTGGTTTTGAAATCAGCAGTTGTATATTTTTTAATCAGCTGCCATTCAAGTGCAAGACGCGAATGGGACGCCTTGTTTGCATATTTACTGATTCTGTTTTCTGGAAAGTATAAAATATAAATTGCGAACAATAATATTGAAATATGGCATTTCAGCTTTTTTACAACGTCTTGTGGTATCTTAAACTTATCTTGCAAAAGTGTATCAAGTTCGTCAATGGATTCTATATCTTTTTTATCGAGCTGATTTTCAAAGTCTTTAAAAAACCGGTCACTAATAAAGTCAGCTGATGGTTTGCAGACTTTATTTATAGTCGGAAAATTATTTTGAAACCACACTGCCATTTCAATATTTTCTCCAAAATCTTCTTTTACTTCGAAATCGATATCTTTATCTGAACAGCTTATCCACAGCAAAAATTTTTTTCTTTTTAGTTCTGTCTGAATATTTTTACCTTCTTTTTGCAGGTCCACACTAATAAAAGACATTAAATTTGCGATTTCCTGAATATTTACCAGTGGTATTTCATTCGTACCTTTGAGCAGGTATTTTAGATTCTCAAGTGCTGCCTGTGCAATATTGTTAATCAGGGATTTCTTGTTAATTATGGATGGTTCAAATCCCATAATTTTATCACGCGCAATGTTTAACCGAATCCAGTCTGGCGGGAAATTAAAAATTACATTGTTATATGCAGTCCCCATGTCAGGCAGATAAATCCGCATGTCCTGTCCGAACAGGGATTTCAGCGTTCCCTCATCCACAAGAATTCCTGCATTTAAAAATAACAGTTTACCAGAATAGGATGATATTCCATTGCTTTTATTTCGCATCTTTTTTCCGGCAAATGGTTCGTCTGTAATAAATATGCCATAAGGCTCGTCATATGTACTTTCTATCGTATTATAAATTTTGACCGGAATCTCCCCGTCACTTCGAAAAGGTATAAATATAAAAAAATATTTACCTTGCAATCTGATACAATGCCGCGGGATTCTATGGCTGGTAATAGTGGATTCGGTAACCTTCAGGCTGATTCCCATTAATTTACCACGCAGATACTTATTCCACCAATTGTGTTGAAATGCATATGAAGAATCAAAATCTGTTAAAATAGAATCTTTTAAAAATGCATAAGCACAAGGCGGGGCGTGTGTTTCCATACGTGTAATTTCCATAAGTTCATAACTGATATTGTCCTGGTTTTCGCCAGATTGGTGAATCATAGCCAGTTTTGTATATTGCTGTCCGTTCCAGGAAAAAATAATATCTGTTCCTATATCCAGCAGATGGAAATCTGCATATTCTAAAAGCTCTATAAGTGAAACCTGTTTTTCTTCATCGTCAGCATCCATGTCCATAAAGATTTCTACTCCCTCAGGGAAATTTTGGGAAGATTTTTCTATAAAAAAACATCCTTCAATATTTGGAATAAAGAGCTCATATGAGCAGTCCTCACCCAGTTTATGCGTATGAATCCTCAGATTTTTACTAACGAGGAAACATGACAGAAAACCTATCCCAAAATGACTGATTGGTTTGTAAGATAAATTTAGTTTTTTAAAATCACCAGCTGTATAGAAACTCCGCCCGATACTGGTCAGATAACGTTCTATTTCCATGCTTCCCATTCCCATGCCATGGTCTGTGATTGTTAATGAGGACAGATAATCCTTTTTATCCGATAATTGCAGCTCTATTTTTATATCGTCAGGAAAATTGCAGTCAGCAATTATATTACGCACATAAATAGAATCTATAGCATTTTGAACCAGTTCCCGTATAAAAACTAATCTGGTATTGTAAAGATGCCCGCCGGATAATAGCGGAATCAGTGTGGGCGCATAAGTTTCAAAATTATAGTTCTTGATATGGTCTTGGCCGATAGCACTTATCTGTGCCCTGATATAATATATGTAAAAACCAATATGTGAAAAAATATCTTCAAAGCCCCCGAGAGCTCTTTCAAATTCATTGACTAAAAGCACTGCTATTTTGTGTGCATTGGCATCATCACAGCTCATGCAGATATCTAAGCGGCGCTTCTGCATATCTGTATGGAATGGGATTTCCTGTATTCGAATATGACGATGAAAATCATCAATATCCCGGCAGATATCTGCATTTGTTTTGTATTTTATAATATCCATATATTTTTTGGAATATTTTGTCAGGACGAGATATAAATCTGTAAAAAATATTATGAATACAGTCAATGCAAGTGCATTTTTAGTTTCTGGTTCATCTGAGTGCTTATAGAATTCTTTATCACAAAGCTTTGATAATTTTCCTAATGTCTCTGTATTTGACATTTCAATCAAAAGCTGTACAGATATTCCTATAGAAGTTTCGTTTAGAACATGGTCAATTTCCATCTGGAGGTTTTCTGTACAGTCTTTTGCCTGAGAAGACTGCTGCCCGGAATAAAAAAAGCACCGCAGTACAGCAGCAAGTATTCCTGTGAGAAGTACTTTTTCAGAGTATGAGTCTGCCGTCTTCCTGTCAAGAATTTTGATTATCTTTTTGCGGAACCATAGGAATATGTTATGTTTATCTCCAGCCGAAAACAGAATCGGAAAATGTTCTTCTAAATAAATCTCGTATTTTTTCCAAATACATTTCCAGCTCAGTTTGTCTGTACTAAAATTATTATTAGCATTTACTTCATTAAGATTATCATTACTTGTATTTAAATTATTTGCATTAAAATTATTTGTACTAATATTATTAGTTTTAATAATTGCATTTGAACCTCTTGCAGATTTAGTTTCAAAAATATTTTGAAGAATATTATCAAAAGCATCTGCACATGCCATTCCTATATCATTTTCTGAAATACCAATATTTAAAATACCACATTCTTTTAGTCTGTTTTTAAATGCATCTTGTGCATCATTGGAAATCATACTCAAATTATCTTCAATATATTCAGCAAATTTATTCAGGTCTTTTTGCCGGGAAATTTGTTTTGCCTTGTCCTTTGCAATTTTTCTGTTGCCATTATATATTGATCTCAAAGCAGAAAGTCCAAGGCTATTCAACGGATTGTAAGTGCCTTCCGTATCTGCTTTAAGATTTTCTTTTCCCAGAGGATTTTCCATAAATTGTTCGATAAGTGTTAATAGATAATTTTCTTTATTTATCTTACAGCCATCTTTGTTAGCTAAATATGTATACAGGCAATCAAAATAGTCTTTAAATTCCATTATATTCACCTCACAGTGTAGAAGTATGTACATGCTGATACGTATTTATACAAGCCATTTTGCAGCACATATATTTTCTTCCTTTGTTAGAATTACATTATAACAAAGAAAAGAGAAATCTTCAAATGAAAGGAGTTGAGCACTATGGTTACATACAGCGATTTGTTTACTTTTGTTATCATGATGTCTGCTGTGATAACCCTTGTTATTTACAGCGGCCGCAAGTAATAGAAGCGAGTCACAGGTTATTACTGGAATGTTTTTTGTGAAGTCAAAAAAGGCTGCTGCATCTAAAGAAATAGTAATTTCGAGGTGCAGCAGCTCTTTTTTACAATCTATTTACTTACTTATACGCTTGAAATCGAGGTATGTACTATCTGCCGTTTGTATTCATTGACAGAATGTATAAGAAAGAGTAGAATAAATTTGTACGAGGGCTGTAAAGCTGATATTTCCGTATGCTGAAAGAAAAGCAGATATTCTGCCGGAAGAATTTATCAAGTATTGCCTGGAATCGGTTGAACGCTGCTATTTCGATGGCTTTAAAGGACAGACGTCTGTTGCCTTTGTTTAACGAAGTTGGATGGGAGAATAAGCGGAGAAAATTATAATGGTTATAATTCAGAAACGTGTATCAGATATCATACAGGTTGTTCCTGAGGAAATGATATCATTTGTAAAAAGAAAACAGATAAGTGCAATCGTAAATGCAGCACAGCCAACACTTATGGGGAGCAATGAACCGGGTGTAGACCAGTTGATACATAATGCTATAGACGCAATGCAGACAGATGGCAGATGCTTTAATGATATCATTAAAATAGAAACAGATAATGGACGGAATTTAGGAGATAATATTATCCGCTGCAGCAGAGGTAAAGCAGTTGTGACATCTGGCGGTAATTTCTGCAAATATGTGATTCATGTTGTGGGTACGGAATACGATGGATTGACAATTAGCAGAGGGCATTCAAAAAAAGTAACGCCGCTATGTACCAGTTCATGTATTCAAAAGCTGGAATCCTGTTATTATCATATTATAGAAGCAGTTATAAAACAGCAGGATATAAGCGAAATTGCAATACCGGTAGTCAGTTCTGGAAATTATGGTTTCCCATTTAAAACAGCCGTTCGGGTAGCATTGTCTTCGATTGGCAATGCCCTGATGGAATGGCGAAAAAAAGATACCGAATTATTTAATCAGTCAATGATTCAAAAAATATATTTATGCATTTATAGCAGTGACCCAGTTGAAGCAGGAGAAAGATATCAGGCAGCGGCCAAAATCTGGAATAATTATCAAAAAATATTTGAGGATGACGAAAAAACAGTTGTCCAAAACACACTGCTTGCACATTTGAGATATATAAGAGAAATAGCGAAATATGACAGGAACCGAGGATATTTTGCTGTTGCCAGAAGCTTTCGTTTTTTATTGATGGTTATGCGTATGATGTTTTTGCCGGTATTAATGCTCAAAGATTTGATTGGTGGATGTAATTGGGAAAAACGAAGGGCAGTTGTCGAAGCAATTGTTTTTTTCAAAATGTTTTTTCCGGTAATTGGTTTATTCTTAATAAAGAACGGTGATTTTTCAGGGAAAATAGCTGTATTTATGATGGTCGTTTTAGTGTATTTTATGGCAGATACAATTACATATCTGCTTTCACTGATTGTTTTATCTGATATACAAAGACCGTCAGCAAACGCAATTCGTTCTATGATATTTTTATTTCTAAATTATATAGAAGTTTCGGCTGATATGGTTGTAATGAATTATCTGCTCAATTCAGGAAATGTAAAAATCAGTGCTGCCGTTCAATTTGGATTTTTGTCGGCTTCTGTTCCAGGGCCAGCGAATAGCATGAATATTTATTTGCAGTTTTTAAATAGTGGAATAAAATTTTTCTTTGTGACGCTGGCTTTTGGATATTTTGCAAACCATCTGCATCAGAGAAAGTTTATCAGCTGAGAGTGCTGCGTGTGTGCTGGGCCTGGTATCAGTGAAAATTGTCAGGTACTGATTGTGGAGTATTTTCATCAATTAGTGAAAATCAGGAAATTTATATTGCAATGTTTTGATAAGCAGGTATAATGGAATCAGATACATATTCATAATGTGCCAGAATTATTGATGCAATTAAAAATTTTTATAGGAAAAACTATGGAGGTTAAAACGATGAATGAAACATTGAAAGAAGCTGATTATACAGAAACAGGCGATTTGCAGCATTCGGCAGTGATATTAAATGATAAGGGAATGGAGGATTATCTGATTGTGGAAACATACGATATAGAAAAATCCTTGAAACAGTCAGAAAATATCATGAAAGCATATGTGCAGGGGCTGAGTGCGCTTAAACTGGATGCAGAATAATTGCAAGGAAGCATTAATTTCAGATATAAAGTTTTTGGATAAATATTTCCTAAATTTAAATGCAGATGTTTGCTCTGCTATGATAAGATAACTGTTAATATTAACTTATTGTTTTGTGTATCGGCATTCTTTTGATATTCTTGATAGGATGCCATCTGTTAAGAATTCAAAATATTTGCCGATATATGATTATGCAGGTTAATAAAATGTGACTAGGAAGGTCAGATTCAAAATCATGGAAGATAAAAATTGTATAGCCGGTATGGTAAATAATAGTTAAAAGCTGATAATTGTACATGGTATCAGTTTTTTTCTGTTTTATAGGCCTGTATATTTCACAGGGCAGGGAGATTGTGGCAGTAATGATTGTGTGATAGAAAAGAGTTGGGAGAAAAAATATGGAAGATAAGTTGCTGTTTCTTATAAATGAGTTAAAATATCCGGCTGAAAGCCAGATGCTTAAGGAACTAAGTGCGATTATGGAGCAGCTTGGATTTGAAACGGAAATCTTGCGGGAAGACAGTGATGTTTATAAAGACGAACTGGAAAAATATATTTTATCGGTGACGACAGAAATAGACTGTAAAGCTGTTATCACATGCAATGCAGCAGAGATAGAACGAATGGTAAAAATGCAGGACTGCCTGTATGTGACATATTTAAGCGGACAGGATATTTCAAAATATGACAATAAACTGAAATGCGGCAGCCAGAATACCATTGTTCTTTGTTCTGTACAAAATCAGATGGAATATATAAAAGATACATATCAAAACATTGGAGAAGTACTGTATGTAAATCTGAATTCTGAAAGCGGAAACAGGCTTGAAACAGAAGCTGCTCTTGCTATGGATATTCAGGACCTGATTGCTGATAAACGCGGGCAGTCCAGCGTTTTGAAATTATTGATACAACGAGCGCTGCGGGCAGGAGAGCTTGTGCGCGCAGAAAATCTGATAGGGCAGTACAAGAAGTTATGTCCTGCAGATTTAGAAGTGGTTTCGATGGAAACCAAGTTAAATTTGTACAGCGGAAATCTGGAAGCAGCTTTGTATCGCGCTATGGAGGGGGTGCGGAGATATCCTTCGAATGCAGATATGCACTATAACCTGGGAAATGCTTATGAACAGGCAGAAGAATGGTTTCTGGCATGGATGTCTTATGGACGTGCATTTGCGTTGTGCAAATACTGTAAAAAAGACAAAAAAGCAGAAAAATTAGGATTGAAAAATAAGATATATTTTTGCAGTGATAAGCATGACCAGAACCCGGATAACCGGCAGCATGCAGATTACAAATATTGGCTGGACCGAAGCTTTGGCTTAATGGAAATAGCGTTTCGAAATACAAAACAGATTTTAGGGAAATATTACTGGGTATCTCCATATGAAAAGAAATATGCGGGAATATACTGGGAGCAGCTTCTGACAAGACATTACGATGATAATCTGGATGTGACGCATACCAAAGGTGAATTTGTTCAAGTAACAGAAGGAAATGAATTTTACATTAAAAATGAAAAAGCAGAAGTTCTTTTGCCAATTGCGACAGAGGCTGATAATACCGTGCATCGTATTTTGCATTCGGGAGAGGAATATCAGGTCAGACAGGCGATAAACAGGCATTTTAATTATTTCCGGATTCCGTCAGACAGCAGGATATTATCATCTGGAAAATCATTCTACGGGAGGCCGATACCATTATATCAGGAAACAGGAAAAAAGAAACTGATTTTGAATCTGTTTGTAGATGGTTTAGCCCAATGTATTTTAGAGGGGGAGGCGTTTCAAAAACTTATGCCGCATACAGCAGCTTTTTTTGGAAAAGGAACGGTATGTACAAGAGCATATAGTGCTGCGGAATGGACATATCCAAGTATTGCCAGTTATATGACTGGACTGAATACGGTACATCATATGCTGTTTCATAATGAATTGGATTTACCGCTGTCGAATGATTACCCAATCCTGAATGAATACTTTCATGACGATGGATATTTTACTTCTGAGCTGACAGGCAACTGGAGAGCGATTCCGATATATGGTTATTGCAGGGGGTGCGACCAGTATGTTTACCAGCATGGGGTAGCCGGATTTCGTGCTCAGGAACTGGCAGGAGAGATTATTGACCATATTGAAGCATTTAAAGAGACGAATCAGGTTTTAGGTGTATGTTTTGGCGACTTGCACGACATCGCTGATGGGTTTGAATTGCCAGATGCGGTCCAAAGCCATTTAAATATCAAAGATTGTATAGATGAACGAATCGGGGTTACTTCTGTAAAACAGGAATATAGTGAGTATAAACGTATCAAATATGAAAAAATGGCTGCAAGGCTGGATGTACTTTTAAATACTGTCTATCAGTATATAGAAAGTAATTATAAAAATGAGGATATTTTAATTTCACTGTATGCAGACCATGGACAGGGATATCTGGTACCGCCAGACGCTCCCTTTTGTTCAGATGGACGTGCCAGGGTGGCATTTATGTTCCGGGGAGATGGTGTGAAAAGCCAGATATGTGATGAGGTAATCTCGACATGTGATTACATTAAGATTATGTGCAGGCTTGCAGGCATCCAGATGAAAGATATAGAAATTGATGGTGTGCTGCCAAAAGCTTTTGGGGGAGAGGGCCGTGAATATGCGATTACAGAAAGCCTGCATCCGGGCGACCATTATAACGCAGCTATTTATGCAGAAGACTGTATCTTTTATTTTGAAAATTTTTTTCCGGTACAGAATGATGGGAGATTCTATTTGAGAGACTGCCAGATAATCCTGACAGATTTAGAAGGAAACAGAATTGATGATAATGAAAGGTATCAGAAGTATTTTTCGATTATTTTGGAACATATAGCGCCATTATGCATTTATAACTAAGAAGGAAGCAGTACATGGACAGTCTGAAAGGAAAAGATTTCGGAAAGGAAAAGATTCCAGAAAGTGCGGTTCCTGTTATTTGCGAGGCATTAAAAGCACAGCCGGACGAATTAGAAGATATCATGGTCATGAAAAAGGGCATGACAAACCGTTCTTTCCTTTTTTCGTGCCGGGGAAAGAAGTATATCATAAGAATTCCAGGCGAAGGAACAGACAGGCTTATCAGCCGCAGGCAGGAAGCGGCAGTTTACCGGAGTATTTCACAAAAACATATCTGCGATGAAATTGTATATATGAATCCTGAAAACGGATATAAAATAACTGAATTTCTGGAAAATGCCAGGGTGTGCAATCCTCTGGATAAGGATGATGTCAGAAAATGCATGGACTATCTGCGTGCATTTCATGGAATGGGAATTGCAGTTGAACATGACTTTGATATCTTCAGTCAGATTGAATATTATGAATGCCTGCGCAATACAGTTCCTTCTGTACATGCGGATTATCTGGAAACGAAGAAGAAAGTGCGGTCTTTAAAAGCATATATTGATGACCAGAAACCAGTAAAAGTGCTGGCTCATATGGATGCAGTGACAGATAATTTCTTATTTGCAGCAGAGAATGGCAGGGAGAAAATACATCTGATTGACTGGGAATATGCCGGCATGCAGGACCCGCATGTAGATATCGCAATGTTCTGCATATATGCAATGTATGACAGGCGGAATACAGACAGGCTCATAGCTGCTTATTTTAAGGATGGATGCAGTGATAAAACGCGCATAAAGATTTACTGTTATATTGCAGCGTGCGGGCTTTTGTGGAGCAACTGGTGCGAATACAAGAAAATGCACGGTGCAGGCTTTGGGGAATATGCATACAGGCAGTATCTCTATGCAAAAGAATACAGTGAAATGGTGCTTTGCCGGATAACATAGACACATCAGGTGAAAGACAGGAGAAAAGGGAAAATGCACAGAGCAAAAAGGGCTGTTATTCTGGCAGCCGGCATAGGCAGGCGCATGCAGCCGGTTACGCTGGAAACGCCGAAACCCCTGATAGAAGTAAATGGCACGCGGATGATTGATACAGCTATCCAGGGACTGCACGAAAACGGAATTACAGAAATATACGTGGTTACTGGCTATAAAAAAGAGAAATTCAGGATGCTGGAAAAGCAGTATCAGGGACTGCAGCTGATAGAAAATCCATATTACAGCTGCTGTAACAATATTTCATCACTGTATGCTGCAAGAAACTATATAGAAGATGCTGTTATCATGGATGGGGACCAGATAATTCATGATAGCAGGGTGCTTGCGCCGGAATTTGAAAAATCCGGGTATAACAGCGTCTGGATAGAAGAGGAGACAGAAGAATGGCTGCAGTCTGTAAAAAATGGAACGGTTGTATCGTGCAGCAGAACAGGCGGGAAAGACGGCTGGCAGCTTTATAGTATCTCCCGCTGGACGGCTGCGGATGGAAAGAGGCTGAGAAAGCATCTGGAACTGGAATTTGAAAAAAAGAGAAATTACCAGGCATACTGGGATGACATTGCCATGTTCTGCTATCCAAAGGACTATGAGCTGGGTATCTGGCCGATGAAAGCGGGAGATGTGACAGAACTGGATAGCCTGCAGGAGCTGTCAGAATTGGACAGCAGTTACCGTATATTTATAGAGGAGGGAAAGAATGGGTGCAAAAGCACAGAGTAAAAAAACTTCCTGTCACCAGGGAAAGATAGACTGGATAACTGCAGGGATGCCTTTTATGGCGGTTGTCGTTATCTGTGTTCTGTTCTTTCTGATGCCGGAACGGTCAAATGATGTGCTGGAGCAGATTCGTTTTCTGACGGGAGATGCATTTGGAGCATATTATCTTATTATCGGGTTTGGGATTTTTCTGCTGTCTTTGTTTCTTGCTGGTTCAAAGTATGGAACTATTGTCCTTGGCTGTGCAGGTGAGAAACCGGAATATTCTTTTTTTGCGTGGGGTTCCATGATGTTTACCTGCGGGCTGGCGGCTGATATATTATTTTATTCGTTTTCTGAATGGATTTTATATGCGTCGGATTCGCATATTGCAGAACTGGGAAGCATACAGGAGTGGGCTGGTGTCTTTCCGCTGTTCCACTGGAGTTTTATACCATGGGGATTTTATCTGGTGCTGGCTGCTGCTTTTGGCTTTATGATTCATGTACGTGGCAGAAGCCGCCAGAAGTATTCAGAAGCATGCCGCCCGCTGCTTGGAAAGCATACAGACGGGATTCCGGGCAGGATGATTGACTTGCTTGCAGTATTTGCGTTGCTGGCTGGAACGGCAACAACATTCAGCGTAGCAACGCCGCTTATGACAGAACTTATCAAAGAGCTGTTTCATGCAGAAGTCAGCAGTATTGTTATGAATCTGCTGATTCTGGCTGTTACGTGCCTGATTTATACATATTCCCTTCTCCATGGGCTCAGGGGCATCGGTATTCTTGCAAAAGCCTGTGCCTGCATGTTCTTTGGGATTTTGGTGTTTGTGCTGTTTTTTGGCGGGGAAACAAGATATATTGTGGAAACCGGACTGGAATCCTTTGGAAGAATGATACAGAATTTTGTCGGGCTGGCTACCTATACAGACCCTGCCCGGACATCTCATTTTCCACAGAACTGGACAATCTACTACTGGGCATACTGGATGGTATGGTGCGTGGCAGCGCCGTTTTTTATTGGCAGCATTTCCAGGGGACGGACGGTGCGCCAGGTAATTCTTGGCGGGTATGGGTTTGGCACGGGGGCAACACTGGCAGGCTTTGTCGTATTGGGAAATTATTCTATGGGAATGCAGGTATCGGGAGCAGCCGATTTTCTCGCGCAGTATCAGAAGGATGGAAGTCTCTACAGCCTGATTATATCTGTCATAAAGACGATGCCTTGTGCGGAAATTATAATGGCCGTGGTTTTAGTAACAATGATTGCGTTTTATGCAACATCATTTGATTCAATCGCCTTGACAGCATCCTGCTATAGTTATTACAGGCTTGAAAGGGACAGGCAGCCCCATAAGCTTGTTCAGCTGATGTGGTGCATTCTGCTTATATTGCTGCCGGCTGCGCTTCTGTTTGCACAAAGCTCTATGAGCAGTCTGCAGTCTGTAAGTATAGCAGCAGCATTTCCTGTCGGGGCAGTTATTGTCCTGATAGCAGCAGGTTTTTTGAAAGATGCCAGTGAATACCTGAAAGGAAATTAGAGGCTGTCAGTTTAAGACCCTGAGAAAAAAATATTTATTTGTTCTAGTGCTATAAAGTATTTGAAAAACTGCCCGATATATAAATCACAAGCAGACAGAAATAAAGCTGATGCTTGAAAATGCAAATCCCAATGGAGCGTACGGCCAGAGGGAAACATTATTGAAAGCAAAATAAATTTATTACAGCATGGAAGCTGTATCTTAATTCAAGGAGGAAATTATTATGGCAAT